>OFLO01000007.1_pt1 | contig 250341 bp, 245 predicted proteins | sample 1540831 | NCBI WGS metagenome assembly OFLO01 (sample SAMEA4413049, study PRJEB24355) | metagenome | biome: human; feature: gut; material: faeces | place: United Kingdom | collected 2010 | reverse complement strand
ATTGATAATGTCCCAATGAGCATTGATGCGGCCGAGGCAATGGTAAAAGAACGAATTGCACAAAATCCGAATGCTAGCGTTATATTACAAGCGGATAAACGCTCTGCTCACGGACAAGTAGTGGCAATTATGGACATGCTTAAACAAGCTGGCGTTAAACGCTTAGCTATTGCAGCAGAACAGAAAGGATAACTATGGGATTAGGCATATCATGGAAAAAAGCAGCCATAATATCCGCCGTAGTTCATCTAATCATTCTATTTATTGCCGTTATCTTTTTCGTAGTCGTTCCTGCTATTCAAGAGCAAGAAACCTATGAAGTCGATCTCACTCAAAGTGTGCTCGATGATGGCGGTAGTGGTCACGCTGGTGGTGGCGGCGGTGATAGGTCATCTCTATTCCCAAAACCATTGTCTGCAGATGAAGTGGCGGCAAGAACAAAGGCTGTAGTAGCGAATGTTGAACCATCTACAGCGACGGACATTCCCGATGCGGTAGATGTCCCAAGTAAGGGTAGTGAAAATACATCAAATGTATCTGGTGAAAGTGGTGGTGCCGGTAATGGTCCAGGCTCTGGTGGCGGCGAAGGTGGCGGCCATGGTACTGGTACAGGAACGGGCGTTGGTGAGGGACAGGGCGAAGGCGAAGGCTCTGGTACCGGCAAAGGCTCCGGTGGTGGACATGGTCGAGCTCATGTCGCTTTTGATGAACAAGGCTTTTATAATGCTGTAAACAATCAAAAGGTGATTCCTCAACAATACATTCGTCAACATAGAGAAGTTCATGAAACAATTTACGTATTTGTACGTATTGATACAAATGGTAATGCTGTTGAACAATATGTGGAATCTGGCGATGACCCATTGTTGAGAGAAGAGGCTATGGCTGCGGTAAATCGTGCATTACCATATCAAAATCCAACAGACGACATTCAACCGGTAACTGTTCCGGTACGATTTGACCTATCCGAAGGTACAGATGACGATGATTAATCATACATAATGTAAGGAGATAAATATGGGTACTATTATTTTATATTCTTCCCTCACTGGGAATACAAAAAGCGTAGCGGAGGCGATGGCCTCTGTTATGCCTGAAGGTACACCTTGTGTACCGGTAAAAGAGGCACCGGCCAATCTAGGGGATTACGATACTGTATTTTTAGGTTTCTGGGTGGATCGTGGCACAGCTAATAAAGAAGCGGCTAAGTTGATTGAAACCCTTACCAATAAACATATAGTATTCTTTGCTACACTGGGCATGTATGCCGATTCTGATCATGCTCGTGAAAGTATTGAAAAGGCATCTGCCTTATTGCCTAATAAAGAATCTCTTGTAGATGGTTTTGTATGCCAAGGTAAAATCGATCCTAAGGTTATTGAGATGATGTACAAAATGTTCCCGCCAGGATCTGCTCATGGCCAAAGCCCTGAACGTGATGCATTGCATAAGGCGGCAGAAACGCATCCTGATGAACAAGATTTTGCAAATGCCAAAGAATTTGCTAAATCTGTGCTTGCAAAGTTGCAAGGCTAACGAGTGAAAGGGGAAACGTATGAGTTTAGCGAGTTTTTTTGAATCGATTCCAGAAAAACAACGGAATCTACAACTAGGCTTGGCCTGTGATAATCCCATGAGCGGTGCCTTTCCTCATAAGCGCGTTGTTCATGCAGGTCTTAATGGGACTTTAATTTCACCGAAGGAAGCGCAATCTGTATGGGATACTGTAATGAGTGGTTCTCCTAAGAAGGGGCAAATGCAGTGTGCGTATATACATATTCCATTTTGCAAGACAAAATGTACGTATTGTGGATTCTTCCAAAATGGTACAAGTCAAAGTATTGAAGATAACTATATTGATGGCCTAATTGGGGAGCTTAAGCTTGCTAGTGAATGTCCACGCTTAAAGGATGGTCTTATCCACGCTGTATTCATTGGCGGTGGCACGCCGACATCCTTATCTCCAACAAACTCTGAGCGCTTGTTAAAAGCGATTAAAGAATACTTACCACTAGCTAATGATTATGAGCTTACCCTAGAAGGTCGCATTCATGATTTGATTCCTGAAAACCTTGAAGTATGGATGAATAATGGTGTTAACCGTATGTCTATTGGCATCCAATCCTTTAATACTAAGGTGCGCCAAATGGTAGGTCGTTTGGATACAAAAGAAACCGTACTAGAACGTTTAGCGGCCCTAAAGGCGTATGGTCAATGCTCCGTTGTGATCGACTTGATTTATGGTTTGCCAGGTCAAACAATGGAGGTTTGGGAACAAGACTTAGCCGATTTAGTAAGTTCTGGTGTAGATGGCGCCGACTTATATCAATTGAATGTATTCGATGGTAGTGACCTAAACCGCGATATTGCAAGTGGTAAGGTACCACCTGCAGCAACAACCGCTATGCAAGGGGATATGTTCGAATTTGGTCGTACATATTTAGATGATCGTGCGTACCGTAGATTGAGTGCTGCTCATTGGAGTGCCAATAATCGTGAACGTAGTTTATATAACATTTTAGCGAAAGCTGGCGTACCGATGTTCCCATTTGGCAGCGGTGCTGGCGGTAATGTAGATGGCTATGGTATGATGCTTCATCGTGCGCTTAAACCATACGAAGATATGGTAAGTCGTGGTGAAAAGCCATTTATGGCACTTATGAAGCAAAGTGATTTACAACCATTTGTAAACCAAGTAGTAAGTCAATTGGAACAAGGCTACTTGAATATCAATACATTAGTGGCTATGGATTCTCGTTTAGATGAATTGAATTGGTTGTATAAACTATGGGAGAAACGAGGCCTAGTTTTGTATAATGGCTTATTGTATAAATTGACATCAGCTGGTGAATTCTGGACTGTAAATATTACGCAAAGTACATTGGAGGCTATGGAATATATTATAACGGGCAAAAACTCCTTTGCCTTAGAATCCGTAGCGGCCCAAGATACGAAGACTACATCTAAAGAAAATCCTAATCAAGAGATACGTGGTATTGGCCAAGGTAAGGCTAATATTTCGGTACCAACCGATGAACAGACAGAAGCGCAACGCAAAGAAGCACTCATGACAAAAGCGAAAGAAGAAATCGCTAAGAGTGGTGCCTCTGGTGAATCAGCAAATCGCATGATTCAAGCTATGGCGAATTTGAGCGCTGATGAAATTGAATACATGATGGAACGTATGATGTCCTAATTATCACTAACAACCTCTCATATAAATAACTACAAACATTGACAGGTACGTTTTATCTTAGTATTAAAACCCTAGATTACGATCTATTCTTTAAACTGGACTATTCAGTTTAACGAGAATATATCGTGGCCTAGGGTTTACTTTTTATGTTTCGGAATGTATTCTGTACATATAGTTATACAAGGTATTAGGAGGTTAGTATGAATGCATTTCCTAACGAATTGATAGATATAGTTGGTATTGGGGCTAGTACCTTAGATCTATTCATCGTGGTTGATCATTTTCCAACGGGGCGTGAGGTGCAACAGGCCATCTCGTCTACTACAGATGGCGGCGGGCCGGTAGCGACTGCACTAGCCACGGCTGGTAAATATGGATCTCGGACGGTAATGATTGACCGTATTGGGGATGATATGGTTGGACGCTATATTCTAGAGGACTTTCATAAATATAATGTCAATACAGAGGGCATCCAAGTTGATGTGGATGCTAAGAGTGGAACTGCAACGATTCTTGTGAAACAGAAGACAGGGGAACGGGCTGTATTTTTTGAACGATCTACTGCAACTGAGCCTGAGTTCTTAGAGGCTCATAAACAACTCATAGAATCTGCCTATATTTTGCATATCAATGGTAGACATCGCAAACTCATGCGCTCTGCTATGGCCGTTGCAAAAGAGGTAGGCACTATTATTTCTTTAGATGGTGGTGCTCAACGCTACGATGAAGATATGAAGCCTATTACAGAAGCCAGTCACATCGTTATCGTAGCTCGAGACTATGCTGAAAAATATACAGGCACAACTAATTTAGAAGATGCTTGTCGTATCATTCATGAACGAGGAGCCTTCATAGCAGGTGTTACCGATGGTGCTAACGGTAGTTATTTTGTATGGCCTGATGGAACATCTTATCGATGTGAACCATTTTCTCAAGCTACTGTAGTAGATACAACGGGGGCTGGGGATAGCTTCCATGGTGCTTTTTTGTATATGCTTACAAAAACACTTTGCAAAATAGCAGATGGTACTAACACATCAACTATGAATGAAACGAGCCAGTCCTTAAATGCTATCGATTTACTCCATAGTTGTGCGCACGAGGACTTAGAAAAAGCGGCTACTTTTGCTTCTGCTGTAGCAGCTCTTAATACGCAAGGAATTGGCGGCCGCAGTCCATTGCCGAGTTTAGAAGATATCAAGGCGCTTATAGGATAGGATTATGGTTATGTGGAAAAATACTTCAAAAAATCAAGTTCAGCAATATATGCAACATAATCCTTATCGTCTATTAGCTCTTAGCTTTTTGGCTGTTATGACTATAGGGACGATATTGCTCATGTTGCCCCTATCAAATGCTCAAGGCCATAGTACAGCGCTTGTAGATGCAGCTTTTACCGCAGTATCTTGCGTTTCTGTAACAGGATTGGCGACAGTAGATACCTATTATCATTGGTCCTTGTTTGGCAAAATCGTCATGGTAATCCTTATCCAATTAGGTGGTTTGGGGATTGTTTCCTTTACCACTATTATCGCTCTAGTATTAGGGCGACGGGTAGGTCTAAAAAATCGCGTGCTTTTATCTGAGGATGTAGGGCAAGATGGAATGAAAGGGCTTTTACACATTACGAAAAAGCTAACTATTTATACCTTTTGTGCCGAAATTATTGGTGGTATTCTCTATACCATTCAGCTATATCCTTATATTGGTGATGCTGCATTATATACGGGAATCATGCAATCCATCTCGACCTTTTGTAATGCAGGGTTTATATTCTTTGATAATAATCTACCTTATGCCATGGTGGGCGATGTATTATTTAATATAAATACAATGGCCCTTATTGTAATAGGTGGTTTCGGATATCTCGCAACCTTTGATATTTGGTCGCATCGCAAGCTACGACGTTTTGTAGATTTAAAACTACACACAAAAATAATGTTAGTTGGCACAACGGTGCTCATCCTTTTAGGGACTATTATTTTCTTGGGAGTTGAGTGGGCGAATCCCAAAACTTTTGGTCCTTTACCTATATGGAATAAGGTCATGGCTGCTCTATTTCAATCGATTACCCCTCGTACGGCAGGTCTTGCAACTGTAGATTATAATGATTTACATCCCATAACTCTGTTTATTACCATCATTTTTATGTTTATCGGGGCAGGTCCTAACTCCACAGGAGGAGGTGTTAAAATTAGTACTATTGCTGTCGCTTTTCTAGCATCGCGTACATTATTTAATAACCGTTCTGATACAGAGGTTTTTGAACGTCGTATTTCGTTGGTTACTGTCCTTAAGGAAAATGGGATAATCTTTTTATACATCCTTCTTGTTTTGCTTGCTACTTGCTATTTAGCTTGGGATGAGCCGTATAACTTTATTCGAATACTTTTTGAGGTAACCTCTGCCTTTGGGACCGTAGGTCTTTCGACGGGGATTACACCTGATTTATCTGAAAGTAGTAAATGGGTGTTGATGCTTGTCATGTTTACGGGCCGTGTTGGGGTTATGACTGTTATTGGTACTTGGGCGTTAAGAACGGCACCGACTAAACCAATTAGCTATGCAGAAGAGCGTGTATTGTTATAAAAACAGATTAGATTGAATATAAAAGGGGCATATATGAAACATAAAACGATAGCAGTAATAGGTCTTGGTCAATTTGGTGGCACTGTTGCCAAGATGTTAGCTTCCATGGATCATGAGGTATTAGGTGTAGATATTGATCCAGAAGTTGTACAGAAAATTTCACCATTTATAACACATGCTATAGTTGCAGATACAACCGATGAAGAGGCAATCAAAGCATTGGCGCTAAGCCAGTTTGATATGGTTATTGTGGCTATAGGTGGAAATCTTCAAGCTAATCTAATGACAGCTATGCTTCTTAAAGAGTTAGACGCACCTAAAATTGTGGCCAAGGCTGAAAATAATATACAAGGTAAAATGCTTCATAAAATAGGTGTAGATCAAGTGATTTACCCTGAATATGATATGGCATTACGTCTTGTACAATTTTTAACTAGAGACCATGTGATGGATTATTTACAACTATCCAAAAATATTAGTCTTATAGAAATAAAAATGCCTTCATTTATGGTTGGCACATGTTTGAAAGATTCCAATTTGCGTGAAAAATATAATCTTAATGCAGTAGGCATAAGACGCGGTGAGGATTTAGAAGTTCCACCAAACCCAATTACCATCCTCGGTGAAGATGATAAATTATTAGTTATTGGGAATAATTCTGATTTAGATTCATTAACAGTGTAGTAAGTATACGAAACAGATATAATTATATCGAAAAATTATGATACAATAGGAATAGAATTCAGTATAGGCCGTACGTATTCGTATGGCCTTTTTAGATAGAAAAGAAGGTTATTATGACAGAGGAACAATATATAACGGCTCTCAAAAACAATCCCCATGGCATACGCAATATCCCTAATCCTACAGAGGAAATGCAGTTAGTCTGTGTGGAACAGAATGGGATGCTATTACAGTACATTAAAAATCCTACTGATCGAGTGATTGAAACTGCGTTAGCACAGTCGCCACGAGCCATTCAATATGTGGACAATCCAAGTGACGAATTATTGATTTCATTAGTCAAACAAGATTGGGCGGTACTTGAGTATATTCAACATCCATCAGATGATGTGGTTCGCATTGCCTTAGACCAATCGGGCTGGGCCATTCGATATATTACAAATCCATCAGAGGAATTACAGTTAAGGGCTGTAGAAACACAATATGATGCATTGCAATATATTGCCAATCCATCAGAGCGGGTTCAAATGGCTGCTGTAAAATCTAATTATTTATCATTGCGCTATATCCAGAATCCGACATTGGACATTTTGAAAGCCGCCGTGTTACAAGATCCGCAGGCTATGCGTCAAATTACGAACCTAGATTTAGATACAGTGGTAGAGCTATTGAAGGTTTCTACATTGATACTTGGGTATGTACCGAAACAAATAGGATTGACTGTCGATATGGTTCGACAAATTATAACTGAAATGATTGCAAATCCTGCTGTAGAAGATCGCTATGTGCGAGAAATCGTAAGCAATCCTGCCATTGGTGGACGCCAATCAACATGGCCCATCGATGTATTGTCATTAGTTGATGCATACGGATCTATAGAGGCAAAGAAAATTGCTATTGATCAGTATTTACTATATTAATTAAGAAGGAGTCATAATGAATTTTACAGATACAATGGCTAGTGTGGAATTGGTACTAGCCGCTAATCAAGTACCATTGCTCGTCGGTGAAACGGGGATTGGTAAAACATCGCTAGCAGCGCGCGTAGCAGAGTCTCATGATTGGGAACTCGTCACCATTGATGGTAATCTTTTAAAAGAAGGCGAAATAGGCGGTTTGCCTACGGTGGAAACAGTATCTCATAAAGATAGTAATGGGGTGGTTAAAGAAATAAAAACCACCGTGTATGCCGTTCATCATACATTAGAACATGTATCACGAGCTGTTAATGCAGGTCGACATGTATTGCTGTTTATCGATGAAATTAATCGGGCAGAGCATGCGGTACAACAAGAGTTGATGAATTTGATTTTGAATCGAGAAATCAATGGATTTGCTTTGAGCGATGATGTGCGTATCATTGCGGCTATGAACCCAGAGGATTCCTTTGACTACCAAACGATTGATATGGATCCAGCCCAACAAAACCGTTTCGTATGGCTGTATATGGAAGCGGATTATATGCAGTGGATTGACTGGGCTATTTCTGCAGGCATTGAAGATAAGGTGGTGGAATTTATCTCCTCTTATCCAGATTATTTAAATCAACGTCATGAAGATGACATCGATGCGACACCGCGTTCCTTTGAACGGATATCTCATATTTATGGTATCTATAAGGAAGGTGTTTATAGCCGCGAAGTATTCCAAAATGTTATCCGTGGTAATGTGGGTAAACTCATTGCGGAGGCCTTTGTTAATTTCGTTGAAACTGAACAAGAGCCATTGATTTCCTTTGATGATGTGTTAGAGGCTGTGCATAAACCGGGTGCTATTATGTCCTTGCAAGAACGTGTTAATGGTGAAAGTCCTACTCGCCTCTATGTTTCTGCGAAAAATATGTTGTATCGTTTGAATCGTAATAGTGATGCCGAAGAAGTTCATTACTTTATTGAGTTCATCACATTGTATCCAGGTGATTTGCGCATTGCTGTTATGAAAGATTTACGCAACGCATATGCTCATGTGTATAGCTATGCTATTGAGGATGAGCTCTTTATTGAAACGTTTTTTGAAGCCAATCGTTAATTGTGAAAGTGCATATGACAGGTAGAAATTATGAATCGAAATTTAGATAAAGACGATATTCGGGATGCGTCTGACCTGCTCACTCATATAGACGGATGGGAGAAGACTGGACGCTACGATGAAGAGGCTATCAAGGAACTCGATCGCTGGCATAGAAAGCGAAATCAGATTGCTCGTGATGCGGATGCGTTGTATGAGCAACTATACGCGCGTTATCAAGCGTATGTAGATGAACATCCAGTGCATAAACAACAGGCAGAAGATATTGCTGTAGATATGGTAAATCACAATATGTCGGATAGTCATATTGGTACGATAGGCAAGGGATTAACGGAACTGTATGAGGGCGAAGGCACAGATCTCGATGTGTTGACACAACACGTACTAGCCGATGGCTATGAACAACGGTTATGGCATATCTTGCATGATGTAAATAGTTTATTGCTTGACGAGGATCAGTTCTTTGGCTATTTTTATCTACAAATGACGCATCGTGTACGCTTAGATATGACGAGCGCTTTTGGTGTTAACCTCAAACACGGTGGCTATGTGCTATACGTGAATCCTTTCATTATGTTACGACAACCGCCGGATGTTATGAAAGATGGTATTAAGCGAGAAATATTACATGTTATATCCGCTCATTTGATGCGGGTCAAAGAACTTAGTCAACGGTTTAATAAAAAAGCCGTTCACATGGCTATGGACATGGTTGTAAACGATTATTTAGAACATGTAGACCGCGATGCTATAACCGTTGCCAATGTAAATGCAAGATATGGTCTTTTACTAAAGCGATTCCGTACATTGGAGTACTACGCAAAGGCCATTGATAAAGCGATGCAGGAAAAACCAGATCTTTTTATAGCTGTCGAGGATTCCAGTCAAATCATAGCAATGGAGTTTAATGCTGATTCAAGCCATGACATTTGGGATGAGTCCGATGCTATCGATACAGAGACGATGGATAAAATTACGGAACGCTATATCAACGAAGCATCAAAAGGGGATATGGAAGGCTATGTAAAAAGCCTTATCGATACATTCCAAAAGACGCGCCGTTCCTTGCCATGGTATTTTTATCTTAAAAAGTTGATGGGCAAGGTGGCTAGTGGACATAAAAAAACGACGATGCGTCGCAATCGTCGTCAACCTGAGCGTCTGGAATTATCTGGCACATTACGTCAACATAAGGCGAATGTGTGGGTAGCCCTCGATATGAGCGGTAGCATTACAGATGCAGAATTTACCAATGCTTTAGAACAAGTATTACAAATCGTACATGCCTATAATCATCGTATTACCATTGTAGAATGTGATAACGAAGTACGTCGTACCTACACAATGGAAACTGTGAAAGACGTAAAACCACGACTCGATGTGCGTGGATCAACAGCCTTTTCACCTGTATTTTCTCTAGCTAATCAACATCACGTAGATTTACTCGTATACTTTACGGATGGGAAAGGCGAAGACCGCCTTCGCGAAGCGCCAAAAGGATACAAAGTACTTTGGGTCCTTACGGGCTCTGAACCTAAATTATCCTTGCATAATCCGCACGGCATAGTCCGTGAAATGGGTTATGTAGCCGTTGACGAAACACAAGACATTGACGAATTCGTGAGAATGAGCAGTCGGTCTGGGTTTTCCATGGCGAATCAAGAGTAATCATTGATTACCAATCTTAGAGTTTTTTGATTACGGCAGAGGGGGACGAGGGTGACTAAAATCTTCCACCGGCTTTTTCTTCGCCCTAAAGGGCTCAGGCCAAAGTCAGATTTTAGTCACCCTCGTCCCCTTTCTGAACGTAGATGCTACCAAACTTATTAAGATTGGTAAGTCATTGATTACATCGGGTAAAAAGAGAACGGGCCAAAGTCAGATTTTAGACACCCACACCTCCCTTTTGAACGTAGATGATATTTGCTCCATTAAGATTGTTAAGCAGCTGATTACTTCGGGCATAATAAAGAACGGGCCAAAGTCAGATTTTAGTCACCCTCGTCCCCTTTCTGGACGTAGATGCTACCAAGCTTATTAAGATTGGTAAGTCACTGATTACACTGGGGTTCTGAAATTAGAACAGGCCTGTTCTAATTTTAAAATGCATATACAGAGGGGGGACGGGTTAGATTTTAGACGTCCGTTCCTCTCTTTGAGCGTAGGTGATACTTAATCAATTAAGATTGTTACGTTACTGATTACACTAGGGTTCTAGAATTAGAACAGGCCTGTTCTAATTTTAAAATGCATATATCAAGGGCGGGGAAGGTTAGATTTTAGACGTCCCTATATTTTTTTTTGAGTGTAAATACTATTTAATTTATTGAGATTATGAAAGTATTCTTATAATATAAAAGGGCGCAATTGCGCCCTTTTTTGCACTCTATTGATTTATCTGTATTAGTTTTATAATAGATAAATTACCAAGGTGGAAGGACAAAAATGGCCCCCAAACTCTGACTTTGGCCTGAGCCCGTAGGGCGAAGAACAAGCCGGTGGAGGAGTTTGGGGGCTGTTTTTGTCACAACGTTGTAATTAGTTATTTAAAACAATAGAAGAACCTGGATCGATAATAACCGCAGTTTGGTTGTATTTGCCTTCTACTAGGCTTGTGAATACAGCTGGTTCGCGGTCGATGACAGGCCATGTTTTGTAATGGATTGGGATGGAGATGCGAGCTTTTACATAGCTAGCTGCAAGGGCTGCATCTTCAACGCCCATTGTGTAGTTATCGCCGATAGGGAGAAGTGCGTAGTCGATATCGCCGAAGCGGTTTAATAGTTTCATGTCGCTAAAGAGGGCTGTGTCGCCTGCAAAGTATACGATGTCGCCAAAGAAGTTGACGATACAACCTGCTGCGTGACCACCTGGTATGCCAGCACCATGGAATGCAGGAACGATACGAACGGAACCAAATTCAAAGTCATATTTACCGCCAAGGTGCATCGCGTGTGTACGGCAACCTGCAGCAGCTGCTTTGCCAGCAACCTCAGCTGTAGAGATTACGAGCGCATCGTTAGCTTTAGCGATGAACTCTGTGTCGCCGTAGTGATCATCGTGACCGTGGCTGACGAAGATGTATTGGCATTTAATATCTTCTTTTTTTGCGATGTCCCATGTATTGCCTGTTAAAAATGGGTCGAAAATCATGGATACGTCACCGTTTGTTAACATAAAGCACGCATGGCCGAAATAAGTTAATTTTGTTTTCATAGGAACACTTCCTTCCTCATATATACTAATTTAATTATATTGTATAATAGAAATGGAAAAAGTAAAACTATTGATGTACATTTATACATAAAATAAGGAAATATTATGGAATTAACACATTTTGATGAACAAGGTAATGCGTGGATGGTGGATGTTTCGGGGAAGGAGCATACGCATCGTATTGCGGTGGCGGAAGGTTTTATCGCCATCAATGATGCTATTTTTGATCGTATCCAAAGTGGAACGATGAAAAAGGGTGATGTTTTGTCCGTGGCTCAACTGGCTGCTATTATGGGGGCAAAACAAACGAGTAATCTTATTCCTTTATGCCACCCCTTGATGCTTACGAAGGTAGAGGTTCATTGCCATCTTATTGATGGTGAAAGTCCGGCTTTCACAACGGATACACATAATAAAGCGGTTAAAATTACGGCTACGGTTAAGACGACGGGGCAAACCGGTGTTGAAATGGAGGCCCTTACGGCTGTTCAAGTGGGCCTTCTTACGGTATACGATATGTGCAAGGCCATTGATAAAGGCATGATTATGGGGCCTACGTATCTCGTTGAAAAAGATGGGGGAAAGAGCGGCCATTTTATTCGAAGTAGCAGTAAATAATCTTAGTGGTGTAGGGCTGTTTGTGTCCCACCTAGGAAAAATAGAATTCACTACTTGAATACGTACTTTAGATTAGGTAGAATAATATAGATATAAGAATAGAGGGAATAGTATGGAAATTGTATTATATGAACCGGAGATTCCTGGTAATACCGGTAATATTGCACGCCTTTGTGCGGCAAACCATATGACCTTGCATCTCATCAAGCCATTGGGTTTTTCCATTGATGACAAGCACGTTAAACGAGCGGGCCTTGATTATTGGCATTTGGTAGATGTACAGGTACATGAAAATATAGAAGAACTATATGCGAAATATCCTGATCGTCGTTATTTTTATGCCACAACGAAGGCTAAACATGTGCATTCTGATGTGAAATTTGAAATCGGTGATATGCTCGTGTTTGGTCCTGAAACTAGAGGATTACCTGAAAGTTTATTAGAAGGTAATGAGGAAACGTGCATTCGCATTCCTATGGTGGAAGAGGCGCGGTCTTTAAACCTTTCTAATTCTGTGGCTATTATTGCCTATGAGGCTATGCGTCAATTGGATTACCCAGATTTGAAAGAAGTTGGCAATTGGATTAGCCATAAGTAAAATAATGTATGATGTTCGCGAGACTTAGCTTTCACAAAGAATAGTGTATGCAATAAATGTATGATGTTAGTGAAAGTTAGCTTTCACAAAGAATAGTGTATGCAATAGGGGGAATGAATATGAATTACGATAAAGCCCATGATTTAGCACACGCAATGCGTGAATCTGAAGAGTATAAAGAGTTGATGCAAGCGCAAGAGGCTGTGAAAGCTGACGCAGAAGCAACTGCATTGGTGCGCACATTTATGGCTCAACAAATGCAATGGGAATATGCTAAGTTGTCCGGCGCGCCTGAAGCAGATGATTTGCAAAAGAAACAAGAGGAATTGATGCCTCAAATTCAAGCAAACACTGCAGCTGCTAATTATTTGCAAGCGCAAATGCGTTGGAGCCAAGTATCTAATGATATTTACAAAATCATTAGCGAACCAATCACTGAGGGGATGAAAGTGTTAGATCATGGGGAAAAACAACAACCACAACATTAAGGCCTTACAAACGGCTTTATTAGAAGAATTACCAAGTACACGTGTACGAGAAGAGGAATATTTACGTCATCATACGACCTTTAAAATCGGCGGCCCTGCGGACCTATTCGTTGAACCGACTACGATGGCTGAATTGAGCTTTGCGCTTCGCACGATTCACGAGTTTGATGTGCCTGTTACCATTATCGGTTGCGGATCCAATATTCTCGTGAAGGATGGTGGCATTCGCGGTGCTGTTGTATCTGTTCGACATATGACACAAATTATGGATTGCAATGATAATGTATTGTGTATCGGTTCTGGTTATATGTTGAAGGACGCATCTGAGTTCGCATGGGAAAATGGCTTAACGGGCCTAGAGTTTGCCATCGGTATTCCTGGCACATTAGGGGGTGCCGTATTTATGAATGCCGGTGCCTATGATGGGGAAATGAGCCATGTCGTTACGGCTGTTCGAGCTGTAGATTTTCAAGGTAATATCAAAGAATACGATGCATCGCACCTAGATTTTGCATATCGTCATAGTATATTCCATGATAATCATGAGGTTATCGGTGAAGTGATTATGACTCTTAAACCTGGAGACAAAGCTGCTATTAAGGCACGCATGGATGAACTTACAGAAAAACGGGAGTCCAAACAACCTTTAGAATTTGCTAGTGCCGGATCCACCTTTAAACGCCCACCAGGGTATTTTGCAGGAACCTTGATTGAACAAACAGGCCTAAAGGGATTATCCGTAGGAGATGCGCAAGTATCCCATAAGCATGCGGGCTTTGTTATTAATACAGGCAGTGCTAGTGCGAAGGATGTACTCGATTTAATTGCCGAAGTACAACGTCGCGTATATGACCAACATGGCGTACATCTTGAACCAGAAGTACGTATGATTGGTGAAGATTAATACAAACTAAATACTCATACAAGATTTCTTATGTGCTGTTACTTTTTTTAAGGAGAATGGATTCATAAGAAATCTTTTTTTATAGTCTTTAAAAGTATATGATAATTATATAGTTAATCTATATTTAGGAGGCGATGATATGAATACTTTGTTGGCCCAGGAGATTCATGATAAAGCGCTAGCATGTGGATATGACAGTTGTGGTATAGTGCCTCTTGATGCACTTGATTTTTATAAAGACCGGTTAACGAAGCGTTTAAAAGATGTACCTGAAAGTGAAGATGTATATGCTCATAGTAAAGACTTTCTAGCATTAAAAGATAATTATCCTTGGGCACAATCTATAGTAGTTTGTACCGAGTATTTTGGAAATTATAAGTTTCCTGTGTCGCTGCAGAAGCGATATGCAAAAGGCTTACTATTATCATTAGCCAATATCCCAGATGGTGTTGAAGCCAAACGAAGACAATCTTTTGAAACGTGGTTGCATAGTAAGAATATCCAATTTATTGGCGGTGAAACAGCAAGGCCTGCAGGCGTTGTTCCTCTACGCCCCGCTTCCGTAGCAGCAGGACTTGGCATTTATAGGAAAAATAATTTCTTTTATGGTCCTAAAGGTTCTAATTATGAATTGGTAGCCTATTTAATAGATAAGTCTTGTGAGTATATTCAGAATCTAGAGATACCACCATGTCCAGATACTTGCGATTTATGTCAGCAAGGGTGTAAAACGAAATCTTTATCTGCACCGTTTACAATGAACCCATTAACCTGTGTATCTTTTATCAATACCTTTGGTGATGGTAATTTGCCAGAAGGTGTGACAGAGGAGATGTTGGAAGAGTGGATTATAGGTTGTGATAATTGCCAAGACTCGTGCCCATTTAATAAGAATCATGATTGGAGCGTCGGGAAAGACTATCCTGGACTTGATGAATTGGAACCTATACTACAGCCAGAATTTATTTTGAAAGCCTCTGATGAAGAGATTATAGAACAGATGATTCCTAAATTCTGTTTTCATTTAACGAATGAACAAATTCCATTGTTGCGTAAATCTGCTAAGCGCGTGATAGAGCGTAAATAAGTCTTTGGTTTAAGATGAGTCAAAAGTATAATCAAATGTTGAAATTGCCATGATTAGAATAGGCGTCTGTTTTGACTTTTTTCTAGAGACTGCGTTATAATTAAGTGTTGCCAATTTTGGGAATATACCTATATAGCGACTTTCACAAGCGTTATATGATATAGAATATACTGAAAGAATTAAAGGGAGGATCTTATGATTCGCGAAAATCTTCGTAATGTAGCGATTATCGCCCACGTTGACCATGGTAAAACTACTTTGGTGGACGCATTATTAAAACAAAGCCATGTGTTCCGTGAAAATGAAAAGGTAGCAGAACGCGTAATGGACTCCAATGATTTGGAACGTGAACGTGGTATTACTATCTTGTCTAAAAACACTGCAGTTATGCATGATGGCATCAAAATCAACATCGTTGATACTCCAGGCCATGCTGACTTCGGCGGTGAAGTAGAACGTGTACTTAACATGGTTGACGGCGTATTGCTTCTCGTAGACGCTTACGAAGGTCCAATGCCTCAAACTAAATATGTTTTGCGTAAAGCATTAGAACAAAAATTGAAACCAATCGTTGTTATCAACAAAATTGACCGTCCTGACCAACGTGTTAAAGAGGTTGAAGATGAAGTTCTTGAATTGTTCATGGAACTTGAAGCTGATGATGACCAACTAGATTTCCCTGTAGTATACGCATCTGCTCGTGCTGGTGTGGCTAAAACTAACTGGGATGACGAAGCTGTAAATATGGAACCATTGTTTGAAACATTGATTAAAGAAATTCCTGCACCACAAGGTGATTTGGAAGGTCCTCTTCAATTCATGGTTACTACACTTGATTACGATAACTTCATCGGTAAAATCGCAGTAGGCCGTATCGTTCGCGGTAAAATGAAAACTAACCAACAAGTAGCTATCATGACTGGTGAAAGCACTCGTAAAGCGAAAATCGGTCGTGTATATACATATAATGGCTTGAACCGTGTTGAAACTGACGAAGCACAAATGGGTGATATTATTGCGTTCGCTGGTATCGACGATATCAATATCGGCGAAACTGTAGCAGATGCTGAAAATCCTGAAGCATTACCATCCATCTCCATCGACGAACCAACATTGTCCATGGTATTCTCCGTAAACAACTCTCCATTCGCAGGTCGCGAAGGTGAATTCGTTACATCCCGTCACCTACGTGATCGTTTGTTCCGCGAAGTAGAAACTAACGTTTCTATGAAGGTAGAAGAAACTGATTCTGCAGATGCTTTCAAAGTATCTGGCCGTGGCGAATTGCATTTGGCGGTATTGATCGAAACTATGCGTCGTGAAGGCTATGAATTACAAGTAGGTAAACCTCGTGTAATTTTCAAAACTATTAACGACAAATTGTGCGAACCATTAGAAGCATTGACTATCGACGTACCTCAAGAATTCATGGGTACTGTAATGGAAAATCTTGGACAACGTAAAGCTGAATTGACTAACATGGTTGAGTTAGCTGGTTACCTTCGCATGGAATTCGTAATTCCTGCACGTGGTTTGATCGGTTTCCGTGCACAATTCTTAACAGCTACAAAAGGTAATGGTATCATGAACCATGTATTCCATGGTTATGCACCATACAAAGGTGAAATTCCTTCCCGTACACGCGGTGCCTTGGTAGCATTCGAAAATGGCGAAACTACACCATATGGTTTGAACTCTGTTCAAGACCGTGGTACATTGTTCGTTGGTCCTAACCAAGACGTGTATGCAGGCCAAGTTATCGGTGAAAACACTCGTGAACTTGATATGGATGTTAACCCATGTAAGAAAAAACACGTTACTAACATGCGTTCCAGCTCCTCTGATGAAGCAGTTCGCTTGACTCCACCTCGTATCTTCTCCTTGGAACAAGCTCTTGAGTGGATCAACGATGACGAACTTGTTGAAGTAACACCTGAAAGCATTCGTATGCGTAAAACAATCCTTGATCGTGCTGCACGTGCGAAAGCTGCAAAAAATAAAAAATAATATCTATACAAGATATATGAAAACGACACTCCTAGTGAGTGTCGTTTTTGTATTTTTGTAAGATTTAGGTATTCCTATTTATTATATGCATATGAATCTTAGATGATAAATTTATCATTTATGATAGATAAGCATAGTAATGCCTATATATACAAAGTATGCATAATAGCTTGATTATACGGGTATAGGTATATACGAAACCTCCATAAATTTGTATAATAATAGCAAGTTTGTTGATATAAGTTATTGATTATGGAGGTTTTTATGAATAAGAAATTATTAGCATCCTTATTTGCTGTAGGTTTGGCTGCAGGTTGTGTATGTTCTTCCGTTGACGCTCATGGTGTATTCTTTGCTAACCGTACCGATGAAAAAGTCCTTGTTCTTGGTGAAGGTCCGGTAGATAATGCCTATAGTGCAGATATGGTAAAAAACATTACTGGCTATGATGTACAAGGCAAACAAATTCCAGTACAAGTTGTTAAACATGAAAAAAATATAGCTATTGTTCCACCAGCAGATCTTGGTGTTACAGTAACTAATTTTGACTATGGATACTGGACTAAAACTAAAGATGGCAAAATGATTCATAAACCAATTACAGAAGTACCAGGTGCTGTTAAGAGTACACATGCTATCAAATATGATATTCACTATTGGAATGCACAAGCAAAACCTTTCGTAGATAAAAATGCATTTATCCAAATCATTCCATCTGTTAACCCATTAACACTTAGAAAAGGCGATACTTATGAAATTCAAGTATTGAAAGATGGTAAACCTTATGCAAATGCACCTCTTATTAAAGATTTAGTAAATGATTTGACTGGTGAAGCTAAAGCTGATGAAAACGGTAAAGCTACGGTAGCGGTTACTGCTGATGGCTTAAATGTAGTGGGCGTAGAAGTAGCATTCCCTACACAAAATAAAGGGGAACAAAATAAATACTTTAGTGCATTGTCATTCCTTATTTCTCCTGAAGAATAATAATTAGTATTTTCTAGTACTTACCGAGTGTGTGAGTTAATAAAAGACCTCCTAAGTTGGCCTTAGGGGGTCTTTCTATGTTTTTGAGTGTATATAAACCAGTCTGTTGAGAGTGTAAATTAAGACTGGCTAAGAAAGAAGAGAGAACTTTATGAAATTATATCGTCATGTATCGGCAGTCATGGCTGCTTTAGTGTTAACAGGTTTATCTTATTCTGCTGGGGCCACTGATATTAATGTATCGAGTGATAAAGCAGAAGAATTACTCGGTTTATCTATGGGTTCCCCTACACAAATGCAACCAGAGGTTAAGCATATTGAAGATACATTAACGGTTAATGTACATGGTAAAAGCTTGACCGATGAAGGGAAAACCAAAAATGTAACAGGTATTTACAATGGATTTGGATCCCAGTTAACGGTAGATAAGGATTTAGTGGTTCGTCTTAAAAATGATGCGCCTGCTTCTAAACGAGAATTGGGTCATTATTATATGAGTGCTGTTTATGCTGGTTACGGTGGGAAGGTGCCACGTCTTAGCAAGGATAATCCGGACCGAGATTTTGGGGATACTAATATTCACGTTAAAGGTAATGTAGATATTGATGCTATCGGCTCTGGTTTACAAGTCAATCAACGAGGGCATATCCTTGTTGATGGAGGCGGTAAGATTATCACTCATCCTGTAGAAACATCTGATACCTATTCTGTAGTAGCCGAAGAAGGTGATGTATACGTGAATACAGGCGCTGATGGCAAACAGCCTGGTTCTAAGGACCTAGTTGCCGTTGGCAATGTGGGTTTAATCGACAAGGATTATGGGCGCGATCCAAATCATAATGAAAGCCCTACTAATATAGCGTTAGCTTTCACAACACCTAATTCTAGCCTTACCGGTGCTGTTTTGAATGAATATGCTGAAAGCAATAAAAATCCACATAATTCTGGCGCGGATATTTATCTACAAAATGGGGCTACTTGGAATAATGAATGGATTGGTATGGAACGACCTACTCCTAAAAAAGAACGTCCTTCTGGGGATAATGCGGCGTACCTATATAAGGGGAGTAAAGTACGTAATCTCGTAGGTGGGGCGAACCCAACTGCGGCAGGTATTATCCACCCTATCGATGCACGTCCAATTACCATTCAAAATTATAGCGGCTTTGTGAATGCCGATTATAAGGCTGGTGTACCAGCTAGTGAAGACGGTAAGGGGCAAATCATTATCCAACATGCAGCTGACAATAGCCATGTAATGGTGCAAGGGGATAGTGCAAAAAATCTAACTGATGATGCAAGTTACCGTACGGAAATGCAAGCATTGGCAAATAAATTGCAATATACTGGAAATGATAAAAAATTAGCTACCGCAGTTCAAATCAATGAAGGCATAACACGCCCTGCAGCTGTTGCAGAACTTGGTACAGATGCGTTTGATGCGCAAGGTAATCTTGTTGTAGGTAATACAGCGACTGTTAAACACGTTGGGGAATCCTCATTGGTAAGCGGTACTAAATCCGCTCTTGCATCTACGGCTATGGCATGGCGTAATAATACAAACGATTTACAACGCCGTTTAGGCGACCTTCGTTTAGCTAATACAGATCAAGGTGTATGGGCTAAATATATTGGCGGTAAATCAAAGATTACAGATGGCGCTGATGCTCGTATGACCTATAATGGTGTACAACTTGGTTATGACCATAAGGTATCGAATGGCTGGATCTTTGGTGGTGCTCTAGATTACAGTACATCTAGCAATTCCTACGCCGTTGGTAGTGGGGACGATAAAATCGGTGGTATTGCGCTATATGGAACAAAACAACATGATGATGGTCGCTATCTAGACATCATCGCTCGTGGAAACCGTTTGTCCAATAATTACAAACTTTATTCGGTAGGCGGTCAACGTGTGAACGGTGATTACCACACATTTGGCACATCCTTGAGCGCCGAATACGGTAAACGCATTAAGAAACAAAATGGTTTCTACATCGACCCTAGCGTAGAATTTATCGTGGGCCGTTTGAATGGCGTTTCCTATGATGCGAATATTGCTGGCGGTGGATCCATGCATGTGAAAGCAGACGGCGTTAACTCCGCCGTAGGTAGATTAGGTTTTGGTATTGGTAAAGAAACAGAAAAATCTAATATCTTTGCAAAACTTGCATTGGCTCATGAATTCTCTGGTAAGATGAATACTACATATTCTGCACCAGTTAATCCAACAGTAAAAACGGAACTCGATTTGAAAGATACTTGGCTCGATGCTGAAATAGGCGGTTCCTGGAACCTTCGCCCTAGTACATACCTATATGGCACATTTACGAAAAACTTTGGTGCTACTATAGATAATACATGGCGTATCGATGCGGGGGTACGACATAATTTCTAATTGAATATATAACTATTTTGTAGGTTTAATTTTAATAGAAGTTTTAGACGGCCATGAATAGTTAACTTTATAGTGCAAAAAACATCGACTAATTCATATGATAGTAGTCGATGTTTTTGTTTATAAGATAAAAGATTTTTATTTTATAATATGATAATTGATTATTTATTAAAAATTACTAGGGCTATATTTTATGGCGATGATGTGTAATTATATTTTCTTTAATTCTGAAAAGAGGATTCGGGCATCTAAATCTATTAATTTAACAAATTCACATTTCTATGCTAATATATAAAAACTAGAGCTTATACAATTTTTAAGTAAAAATTAGGAGAATAGAATATGAAAGTTTTGATCGTAAATGGTAGTAGTCATGTGAATGGCACAACAATGCAAGCTATACAAGAGGTACAAAAGGTATTCAGCGAAGCCAATGTAGAGACAGAGGTCATTCAGCTTGGCAATAAACCTATTCGTGATTGTATTCAATGTGGCTATTGTTTTGAGCATGGCGAATGTGTATTTAAGGATGATGATGTAAATGCATTCGTAGAAAAAGCGAAGGATGCGGACGGATTTATTTTTGCCACACCTGTATATTATGCACATCCAAGTGGTCGTATTTTATCCTTTTTAGATCGTGTATTTTTCAGTGCAGAAAATGTAACACCAAATCCATTTGCCTTTAAACCAGGTGCATCTATTGCTGTAGCTCGTCGTGGTGGTACAACGGCGTCCTTTGATGTACTCAATAAATACTTTGGTATTTCTCAAATGCCAATTGCAGGCTCTACATATTGGAATATTAGCCATGGCCTAGTAGCAGCGGATGCTAAACAGGATGAAGAAGGGATGCAAACTATGCGCAACCTTGCACGTAATATGATTTGGATGATGCGTAGCTTTGCGGTAGCCAAGGAGCAAGGTGTGCCATATCCAGATACAGAGAAAAATGTATCTACGAACTTTGTACGTTAATAATTTGGCACTTGGTGTGGTGTTAAAGGAGATATAATGGTTAATGTTTTATTTATCTGTCACGGAAATATTTGTCGTTCTACGATGGCAGAGTTTTATATGAAGCATATCGTTAACGAGGCAGGTTTGACTGATTCTATTTATATCGAATCTGCTGCCACATCTCGTGAGGAGATAGGAAATGATACTCATTATGGTACTAAACAAAAATTAGATGAAATGGGGATTCCTTATACTCGTCGTAAGGCGCGCCAAGTGACAATGGATGATTACCGTAAATTTGATTATCTCATCATCATGGATGAAAATAATGCACGAAACTTACGTCGTATTATCGGTGATGATGTGGATCATAAGGTGCATAAGGCTATGACCTTTGTTGGTGAAAGTCGAGATGTAAAGGATCCTTGGTATACGGGAAACTTTGACGAAACCTATGACGATGTCAGTTTGAGTTGCGATGCACTCCTACAGATCATTCAAAAGAATATATAGTATAATACGCCTCTAGTATTAGTTTATGATTAGCTAATACTAGAGGCGCATTCTATTTGCTTATATACTTTGTACTATCGAAGCATGCTGTAATATGGTATAATTCTTTAGTACACATGCGCCTATAGCTCAGGGGATAGAGCGCCGGTCTCCGGAACCGGGTGCGCAGGTTCGAATCCTGCTAGGCGCACCAATAGCAAACGGCTTCTCGAAATTTCGAGAAGCCGTTTTTGTATGTTACTATCTATATTTATTACATTGAATTCCTCTAAATCTAAATTCTTTCATGAGTATGTCTATTGATTTATCAATAATTTCTTCGTTAGATATATATACCATTTTTTTGTAATAGACAGTACCATCAAATTCTATCCAACGACTTGTTTTACCATTTATTTTGCAAATCTTCATTCTTCCGGCCCAGCTACCCATGCTGCGGAATTTTTTGCCTTTAGAGAAACGTACTTCGCGAATATCTTTTAATTTATATGTTCTTCTTACTAATCCAATGCCTATAGAGACTTGATCATCTTTAAAATAGAGAAGTTTATAACGTTCTTCAGGCGGCATGGATTTAATCATAGATAAGTTATAAGTAGCAAATGTCACGGCAATAGCAACTAATACAAACATTAGGATTAGTATATAGGTTCCCATACTTTCAAGTCCTCCTTTTCTTTATTATAATAAATATAAGTGGTGTACGAAATAATTTTTATCGTTAACATTGAAGCGATATTTGTATGTATTAATAGGAGAGAAATGAATGGATACACATGCACGAACCGCAAAATGGAGCAAAGGCGTACCTGAGATGGATGTATTGTCCTTGGCGGAGCAGGAAATGGTTTGTAATAAGGTGGCTAAACAATTATTCGCTATCTGTGTTACTGTAGTTACTTTAATACTGATTGCCATTATAGCTAGTATGTTTGAATATCCATGGCTTTTAGATTATATGACGGATACGGCGAATACAACAAATCAAAATCTAAGTACTGCTCATTCGCAAGCAGGGCGAGCAGGTGGTACAATGGCTAGTTTGCCCCGCATGATACCAGTGTTAGCGGCTATGTTGATCCCTACAATGGCAGTATTCTACATTATTAAAAAGCCTTTACTCAAAAGAGAAACTAAAAAATTAGTCGAAAAGAAATTAGCGGATACTCATAGTACTGATGATGTACTGACATCAGTGTATTGGGAATTTTCTAATCAAGAGTATATGAGTAATGATGCTTTCACCTTGGATATTATCAATTATATAGAGGATAATAAAGCGAATTGGAATCCGAATGGCATAGCTATTAATAGTCGTAAGGTATGCATCGTTTAGATGGCGAAACTTCAATATATCGGCTTATAACAGGTTCATAAAATGTATTCTATAGTTTGTACTTCATGAATGAAATTTCATATCAGTTATATATTTGATATGGTATAATGTTACCAAATTATTCATGTTGTTCATGTTATTTTGGTTTTCATTATAGTATTACAGATATGGAGAGAGGATTATATGAGTTCATTAATATTTCTGCTGATATTAGCATTGGTGATTTTCTTTATTAAGCAATATAATACATTGCAAAAATTAACTGTAGAGATTAAAGAAGCTCGCGCTAATATTATCGTAGCCTATGAGAAAAAGGTAGCTATTATCAATCAATATTCTGGTTTGGTTGATGAATATGGTGATTATGAGAAATCTATTCAATTAAAGGTATCTGATAATTTCTTGGAAATGGCACGTGCAACGGCTAAAGCTGTTCAAAATATTACGGCGTTAGCTAATCAATTTCCAGAATTAAAAGCAGATTCTCAATATGGTAAATTCTTGGAAGCGATTAGTGCGAATGAAACATTCATTTCTAATAAACGTGAAATTTACAACTTCCAAGTAAAAGAATACAACAGTGCGATTGCGCAAATTCCAATGGTATTCGTAGCCGCTATGTTGGGCTTTAAACAAGCGCCATTCTTTGATCCTAAGAATGAAGAAGCTCTTGCAGCATTCAGCGGTGCAGATCCTGAGGCTATCAAAAACTTAGCTAAAGAAGGTACTGATAAACTTAGAGATACATTCGATAAGAAACCTGCTGAATTTAAACCTCAAGATAAACCTGAACAATCTGAACAACCAACTAGTGTAGAAGAATTAGAACAACAAGTTTTAAAACAAAATGAGCTTGGTAAATCTGTAGATACAGAAGAAACTAAGCAAGATGATAAAAAATAATTTATCTAACTATAAGGGACTATACCTTATGCAAATATATTGCATGTGGGTATAGTCCCTTTTAATGATTATTGGAAAATAATGAAATATATTGTTTTCTAATCATTAAAATAGTACAATGTGATTAGATTAGATTAGATTAGATTAGATTAGATTAGATTAGATTAAATTAGATTAGATTAGAAAGGAGGTTTATATGTATAAAGAATCGGAAATAATAGAGTTGAAAAGAGAATATACAGAGGATATTCGAAAGGAAATCATCGCCTTTGCCAATACTAATGGCGGTACTATTTATGTAGGTGTTGATGATAATGGCGATGTTATAGGCGTAGAGGATTGTGATGCACTTATGTTAAAAATAGGTAATTCACTACGAGACTCTATTAAGCCAGATATTACTGCGTTTATTTACTATGACAATTTAGTAGAACATGATAGAAATATATTAAAAATTACAGTTCAACGTGGTACATTAAGACCGTATTACATTCATAGTAAGGGTTTAAAGCCTAGTGGTGTATATGTGCGACAAGGTTTCGCTTCTGTGCCAGCTAGTGATATGTTAATTAAGGATATGATTCGCGATACTGACGGAGATAGTTACGAAAGTGCTAGATCCTTACAACAAAAATTAACATTTAAACGGTTAAAACATGAATTTGATGGTAAAACTATAGCCTTTAATGATCCGCAAAAAAGAACCTTAGGAATTACTGAATTTGATGATATTTATACCAATCTGGGGTTACTATTGTCTGATCAATGTCCTCATGAGTTGAAAATTGCAGTGTTTCAGGGAACCGATGGATATATTTTTAGAGATAGGCGTGAAATCAGAGGGGCTTTATTAGATCAATTATATGAAGCGTACGAGTATATAGATAATCGAAATGCAGTTAAAGCCACTATTGAAGGGCTTCATAGAAAAGATAAACGAGATTATCCACAGATTGCTATTCGTGAAGCATTATTAAATATGCTAGTTCATAGAGATTATTCGTATATGGCTAGTCCAACCATAGGTATATATGATAATCGTATTGAGTTTACATCGCTTGGCGGTTTGCCACCTAGAACTAGTTTAGACGATATTTTATTAGATGGGTTATCATTGTGCCGGAATCCCAAATTAGCTAATGTATTTTATCGGTTAGAATTAATTGAAGCCTATGGGACGGGCTTACAAAAAATTATGGATGCCTATAAAAATAAAACAGTTAAACCTCAAATTATTGTGACTACTAATGCATTTAAATTAATATTACCAAATTGCAATATCGATAAGCCTATATCTGAACATAATGTACCTAAAATTAGCTATCAGCAAGAAGAGCAGATCATTAATCTAGTTCGTGATTGTGGCAGTATCAAACGGAGTGATGTTGATACAGAATTAGAAATAGCCCAGGCTACGAGTGGTAGAGTGTTGCGGCGATTAGTAGAAAAAGGGCGTCTCAAACAGATTGGTAAAGGACGTTCTATACGATATGTTTTATCCGATACTATGTAACTGTATAGATTATAATATTCGATACTCTGGATAAAATATGTAAATGTGACTATAGTAACACAAAAATTATTGAGAATAATATACAATAAAAATGTAGTATCCATATACAAAATCTGAACTATCCCATTTGGAACAATGGGTTTATATGGATATGGTGTTAACTATATTTACATTACATATATTATCGTATTAGAGGATATAACATGAATAATACAATACAAGAAGTATCCGTTGATCTCCATGATTGGCGTGATGAACAAGAGGCTTGGAATAATCGGTCTAAGTTTTTCGTAGAACTACATAATCGAGCAGATCGTAAGGCGCAGGTAACAGATTTTCTCGCATTTCTAAAGGATGAACATCTATTACCTGCAGATGGTGGCAGTGCTCTCGATATTGGTTGTGGTGTCGGTGATTACGCACTTGGATTAGCTAGAGAAGGATATAAAACTACGGGCATTGATTTATCTGATGGTATGATTCATGGTGCTAAACAACTGGCAGATACAGAAGGCCTTGATGTAAGCCTATATATTGCACCGTGGTCTGAAGAAACTAGACAAAGGTTAGGTTGGAATAAAACCTTTGATTTGGCATATAGTATTTTTTGTCCTATCATGTTTGATGTAGAGAATATACATGCTATGCATAATGCAAGCCATGATACTTGTTTATGGATTGCGTTTAGTGAACGTATGGATGAAACGGTAGATATGTTGTCAGAACATTTCTTCGGACGAAATTCATTTCCATGGGCTGGTAAACTGAAAGAATGTTTAGATGCTATTCATGAGATAGGTCATAATGTGAAAGTTACCTACAAAACAGTGCCTGAAACAGAGGTTATGAGCCTTGATAAAGCAGTAGATTATTTCACAATGCGCCTCCACAATAATGAGTGGGGGACCATAGAAGATATGAAGCGAGAAATTAGACAACTCATTGAGCCGCGTACTATAGATGGTAAAATTCATAATAAAACAGTGGATACGGTTGCATGGGTATCGTGGTCAGTTAAGTAGGAGGTATTATGACAGTAGAAGAGAAGCGTCAATTAGAACTCAAAACGATGCGTCAAATCATTGGCATCTATTGTCATGATAAACATCACATGCCGAAGGGCCAACTATGCGAGGACTGTGAACAGGTATGGCAGTATGCACAGCATCGCATCGATGTATGCCCACATATGGAGCATAAGACGTTCTGTAGCGTATGCAAAACACATTGTTATGCGCCTATATACCGTGAAAAAGTTCGAGAAATCATGCGCTATGGTGGGCCGCGGATGCTACTACATTCTCCAATTCAGGTTATTCGTCATATGTATTTAGAATGGAAAGACAAAAAAAGTATTAATACTAAGGCATAATAAAATGCACCCCTAACATTAGATTGTATGTTAGAGGTGCATTTTTATTAGTTATATAGTTTTTATGCAAGCGCTTTGTCGAATACAGCCTTGATGTATGCCTTAGTTTGGTCATAGCTTTCACCAGGTTGTGCTTCGTATTGTTTATCAGTACCGAACCAAAGGTTAGGGTAGTATTCATATGGATGCGTTTTGAATAATTCGTGAGCATCTTGATCCTCAACCCAGTCGATTTTGATATTTTTATATGCAGGATTTTCTGCTTGTAATTCTTCGATTGCACGGAATGCGTTATGGCAATAAGGGCAACCGTTTAAGTGGAAACCTAAAATTTCTTTCATAGTATTCAGTCCTTTCAGAAAATACGGCTAAATTTAGTGATTTATTGAGTTATTTCATACTCACATCAACTAAGATGTGTTATATTAAAAAGTATATCATAAATAATAACAATATTCAATTTTTTAGATATGATCTACTAGCATTTGTAGGTTGATATACAGGAGGATGGCTATGATTTCAGGTGCCGCATACTTGGTGAAAGCATTGCAAGAGGAGAATGTTGAGATTTTATTCAACTATCCTGGGGCAGCAACCATCGATATTATGGATGAATTATACAAACAAGATCAGGTGAAAGTAATCTTACCTCGCCATGAGCAAGCATTAGCACATGCAGCTGATGGTTATGCACGCAGTACTGGTAAGGTTGGCGTTTGCATGGTTACTTCTGGCCCAGGTGCGACAAATCTTGTTACCGGTATTGCTACAGCCTACTCAGATAGTGTACCTATGGTGTGTATTACAGGCCAAGTTGATTTGGCGTTGATGGGAAATGATGCATTCCAAGAAGTAGATACGGTCGGCATTGTTCGTAATGTAAGTAAATATGCTGTTACCGTTCGTGACCGTAAAGATTTAGGACGTATTTTGAAAGAAGCTTTTTACATTGCTCGTACAGGCCGCCCAGGTCCTGTTGTCGTAGATATACCTAAGAATATTCAAAAAGCGATGGGCTCTGATGTATACCCTGATGAAGTTAACATCCGTGGTTATAAGCCAAATACGACAGTTCACATTGGTCAGGTAAAAAAAGCGTGCTCCGTTATTGCTAAGGCTAAGCGTCCTTTATTCTTATTAGGTGGCGGTATTAGCATCAGTGGCGCCAATGAATTGATGACACAGCTGGTAGATAAGACGGGTATTCCTGTAGTCACTACCTTGATGGGGAAAGGTGCTATTAGTTCACGCCATCCATTGTACTTAGGCAATGTAGGCATTCACGGTGGCTATGCACCGAATGTGGCCATTACCGATTGTGATGTGATGATCTCCATTGGTACTCGTTTCAATGACCGTATTACCGGCAAATTGAGTACATTTGCACAAAACTGCAAAATTGTACATATTGACGTAGATGCTGCATCCATTTCTAAAAATATTAAGGTAGATATTCCAATCGTGGCGGATGCAAAACTAGCGATTGAAGCTCTATTAGAATATATTGAACCTCACGACTTAGGCGATTGGCCAGCTCAATTGCAACAGTTAAAAGAAGAGCGTCCTGTTACGCAAGCTGGTGAAGAAGGTCTTACGCCACAAAATATTATCGACTACATTAATAATCATTATGACCGTCCAGTGGTGACAACCGATGTAGGTCAAAACCAATTGTGGACTACGCAATTCCTCGAAATCGAAGGCAATCATCAATTGTTGACATCCGGCGGTTTAGGTACGATGGGTTATGGATTCCCTGCGGCTATTGGTGCTCAATTTGGCAATCCTACAAAACGCGTATTCGCCATTTGTGGGGATGGGGGCGTGCAAATGAATATTCAAGAATTTGCAACAGCTATGCATTACCATTTGCCTGTGACCTTGGTTGTCATCAACAATGGCTATCTTGGCAATGTACGTCAGTGGCAACAATTATTCTACGATAAACGCTATGCATGTACGAATTTATTGATGGATGAAAGCGCTATTGTCACTCGATATATGATCGATAACGATGAATTTGAATATGTACCAGACTTTGTGAAATTAGCAGAAGCCTATGGTGCACAAGGTATACGTGTTACAAAAGTTGAAGAACTAAAAGCGGCCTTTACAAAAGCGGATGCTTTCAAAAACGGACCAACACTTATTGAATGTATCGTTCCAACAGAGTTAAATGTATTACCAATGGTACCAGCAGGTAAATCATTGAGCGACATGTTATTAAAGGATAAAAAATAGGAGGGGCTATGGAATTACATTTAGAAAAACGCTGCATTTCAGCATATGTAGAAAACCAAATCGGCGTATTGGCCAAAATTTCAGGCCTCTTTGCTGGTAAAAACTATAACCTTGATACGTTGACAGTAGGTGAAACAGAAGACCCTACCATGTCACGTATGACCATAGAGCTCACCTGCGATGATTTGACATATGAACAAATCATTAAGCAACTTAACCGCAGTGTAGAGGTCATTAAGGTTATCGATTTTACGGATATGCCGATTACAAAAAAAGAATTACTATTCATCAAGATTAATAGCTGTAAAGAAGCAGACAAACAAGAAATATTCCGCATTGCAGAAACCTTTGACCTTAAGGTCATCGACTACAATCGAAAATCTGTACTTGTACAATGCGTGAAAACAGTGTCTAAGAATAATGATATGATTGCCTTGTTTAAGGATATGTTCGTTAATCGAATCGAAGTCGTTCGTGGTGGTAGTGTCGCAATCGAAGCATTGGCGACTCCGGATAGATAATTTTAGTAGATGTAAAAAGAGAGTACATACTAGCACAGCGACTTTAGTAGGTCGAGGCCCTAGGCCGAAGACCGTTAAGCTAGCTGGAGCGAGCAAGTATGTACTCTCTTTTGGCAACGTAGAAAATAATGTATTGGAGGAAACATGAGTTTATTAGATGATATTTTGAAACATAATAAGGAATATGTAGAGGATCAAAATACAGGATATGTTGATGTAGATACAAAATGCAGTAAGATGCCGAGCCGTCAGATGGCGATTGTAACGTGTATGGATACGCGCCTTGTGAATTTCTTAGAGGATTCCATGGATATTGGTCGAGGTGAGGCTAAGATTGTTAAGACAGCAGGTAACTGTATTACAGGGCCTTTTGATGGTGTTGTTCGTAGTTTGTTGGTTTGCATTTATGAGTTAGGTGTTAACGAAATCTTTATCATCGGTCATCATGAATGCGGTATGGCTAAAACAACAGCTAAAAACTTAACAGAAAAAATGTTAGCTCGTGGTATTGCACCAGAAGCGATTCACATGGTTAAAAAGGAAATGGAACACTGGGCGGATGGGTTTACACATCCTGCTGAAAATGTAGAGGAAACAGTGGACGAATTGCGTATGAATCCGTTGATTCCAAAAGACGTACCTGTTCATGGTCTTATTTTCCATCCTAGAACTGGTGAAATTGAGGTCATCGTCAATGGCTATACACAAATGAAACAATATTACGAAAAATAAATGGAGCTGTAGTAGTATGCGTTACATCAACGCATGCTATTACAGCTTTTTTTATACTTAGAAATTCATATAATTTATAGCTTATAGTTCTATGATTAAAATTAATGCATAGCATAACAAATAAAAATACAAAATATATGTATAAAACTTGAATAATATAAGTGATAGTATTATAATACGTACATAGGTTATAAAAATACACATTAAATGTATAAAATATACATGGTGTGTATAAAGGAGATAACGTCATGAATACATTACAAGATTTAATAAAAAAATATGCAGCACAATATAAAGAACAAGTTATAGCATGGCGTCGACATATTCATAGTCATCCAGAATTATCTGGCCAAGAAAAAGAAACATCTTTATTCATTCAAAAGACTCTTGGAGAATTAGGGATTCCATTTGTCAATGATGTTTCAGATTATGCAGTTATCGGTGAAATACAGGGCGCTCACACAGGCCCTGTTATTGCGTTACGGGCCGATATTGATGCATTGCCAATCCATGAAGAGACGGGACTACCTTTTGCATCACAAAACGAAGGTGTTATGCATGCTTGCGGACACGATGGACATATATCGATTTTGCTTGGTGCGGCGGCTGTGTTGCAATCTATTAAAGATGAATTGCACGGTACCGTTAAACTCGTATTCCAACCTTCTGAAGAAGAGGCGTTATTTCCTGGTGCACAAGGCATTGTGGACAGCGGTATCCTTGACGATGTAGATGAAATCTTTGGACTTCATGTATGGCCTCAATTGCCGGTAGGTACGGTAGGTCTTAAAAAAGGTCATCTTATGGCGGCATCTGATCATTTTCTCGTTCATATTCACGGTAAATCTACGCATGGTGCGGAACCTCACAATGGTATCGATGCCATCGTGGCTGCTGCCAACTGGATTGTTAATGTAGAATCCATGGTGGCCCGTGAGACGAATCCAATGGAAAATCTCGTATGCACCATCGGGGTAATCAACGGTGGTGACCGCTATAATGTAGGCTGCGGTGATGTATACCTCGAAGGAACATGTCGTACCTACGAACCAGCGAAACGTGACTATATTGAACGTCGTTTAGGTGAAAGCTTACAAGCTTTGGATATGATGTACAAAACAAAGAGTACCTTAGATTATAAACGTGGTCATGGAGCAACAATTAATGACCCAGATGCCATCGACTATGCTACATCGATTGTAGAAAAATACCTTGGCAAGGACGCCGTAGTACATCCAGAACATCCGTCTATGGCGGCAGAAGATTTTTCTGCATACTTACACAAAATCAAAGGCGCTTTTCTTTGGTTGGGAACCGGTTTTGAAGGCAATCCAGCACTTCATAATGCAGGATTTACCATTGATGAAAAGATTTTAGAATCCGGTATTACCATGATGGCTGCACTAGCTGCAGAATATTTACAACCAAAACAATAGCTTTCACAAAATGACACACACTAAAATTATTTGAAATATATATCGTATAGATTGAAGGAGTTATCATGAAAAGTTTACATAATAAATCATTTAAGACAATGCTAGATTACACACCAGAAGAGATTAAATATTACCTAGATCTAGCTGCTAAATTAAAGGCAGATAAAAAAGCGGGCACAGAAATCAAAACGATGGAAGGCAAAAATTTCGTACTCATCTTTGAAAAGGATTCTACGAGAACACGGTGTGCCTTTGAAGTAGGGGCAGCAGACCAAGGGGCACATACGACATACCTTGGACCTACAGGCTCTCAAATGAATAAAAAAGAATCCTTAAAGGATACGGCTCGTGTTCTTGGTTCCATGTATGATGCTATTGAATTCCGTGGCTTTGACCAAGAAGACGTGGATACATTGGAACAATATTCAGGCGTGCCTGTATGGAATGGCCTAACCGATATGGATCATCCTACACAAACATTAGCTAATTTCCTTACATTACAAGAAAATATCGACAAGCCATTGAACGAAATTTCCTATGCCTATGTAGGTCATGGTCAATCCAATATGTGTAATGCTTTGATGAGCGGTGCCGTAAAAATGGGCATGGATTTCCGTCTTATCGGTCCTAAACAATTCTGGCCAGCTGGTCCGTTCTACGAAGAATGCTTGAAGGTAGCGAAGGAAACCGGCGCTACGATTACATGCACAGATAATGTGGCAGAAGGCGTGAAAGGTCTTGATGTAATTTATACCGGCGTATGGGTAACGATGGGCGATACTTACGATATGTGGGAAGAACGGATTAATCTCTTTAAACCATTCCAAATCAATGCGGATATGATGGCTTTAACAGGCAATCCAAATACGAAATTCTGTCACTGCTTGCCAGCATTCCACAATACGGAAACGCAAGTTGGTAAAGATATCTTTGAACGATTCGGCATGAATGGTATCGAAGTAACAGAGGACGTATTTGAAGGTCCAAACTCCTTGGCATTCCAAGAAGCAGAAAATCGCTTGCACACCATTAAGGCGGTTATGGTTGCTACATTTGGCGATTATCCAATGAAATAATAGTTAGAATACAGATGACAGGAGAGGTCATCTAGCACGTATAATAAAGAAGGTTATCATATGAATCCATATAAGGTATTTATCGTAGGTCACGAAGGAACGACGGGCCTTAGAATTCACGAACGGCTGTCCGGTCGGAAGGATATTACATTATTATCCATTTCCGATGAGGACCGTAAAAATATTGATGTCATTTCGAACATTGCAAAGGACGCGGATATCGTATTCTTATGCTTACCTGATGCGGCCTCCAAAGAGGTGGTGGCTGCTATCGGCGATTATTCTTGCAAGATTATCGACACATCCACAGCATTTAGAACGGCTGATGATTGGGCCTATGGCTTTCCCGAACTTGGTGAAAGCTATAAAAACGATATTAAAACGAAACAACATATCGCCAATCCTGGCTGTCATGCAAGCGGCATGATTGCTTGCATTGCACCTCTTGTGAAAGCAGGTATTGCCCCAGTAGATTATCCTTTTACCATTACATCCTTAACAGGCTATAGCGGTGGCGGTAAGAAGATGATTGGTCAATACGAATCGGAGCCAAAGGATTATTTCCTTTACGCACCACGTCAATATGGTCTTAGTCAACAACATAAACATTTGCCAGAAGTAACCCATGTATGTGGCCTTACAGAAGCGCCAATATTCATGCCTATCGTAGACGATTACTACAGCGGCATGGAGGTCAGTGTTGGATTACATACGCGCTTATTAGCAAAACCTGTTACCGTAGAAGATGTGCATGCTGCACTCGTAGATTTCTACAAGGATAGCACTATCGTCAAGGTATCACCACTTAACTTAGAAGAAGACAATAAACAATTGCTAAATGCTAATAAATTAAGCAATATGGATGGTATGGTCATATCTGTTACTGGCAATAATGACCGCATGGTCGTTCACGCTATTTTTGATAATTTAGGTAAGGGCGCTTCTGGTGCAGCCGTACAATGTATGAACATCGCACTTGGATTGCCAGAAGAAACGGGGCTTTCACTATGAACAGTGTAACAAATGCAATGCGGGCGCACATCTTAACGGCGGCCGTTCCATATATTAAACAATATACAGATAAATACGTAGTCGTAAAATACGGCGGCAATGCCATGACGGATCCGGAACTAAAAAAATCCGTTATGAATGATTTGCTACTACTTCAACTGGTAGGTGTGAAAGTAGTCCTCGTTCACGGCGGTGGTCCAGATATTAATAGCACCTTGGAAGCTATGCATATTGAATCGAAATTCAGTAATGGCTTGCGCGTTACCGACAAAGAAACGATGAATGTAGTACAAATGGTGCTGGCCGGCAAGGTCAATAAAGGCCTCGTAGCGGACCTCATCAGCTTTGGTGGCCGTGCTATTGGCCTTTGTGGCGTGGATGGTGAACTCATTCAAGTACACAAGAAAAATGAAGAACTTGGCTATGTAGGCGAAGTCGATACAATCGATCCAAAGGTTATCGACGATGTTATTAGTAAGGGATACATTCCGGTTATTTCTTCGGTTGGTTGTGATGCAGAAGGCAATGTATATAATGTCAATGCCGATACGGCAGCCGCAAAAATTGCAGGGGCCCTCAATGCGGAAACCATGGTGGCCATGACGAATATCGATGGCGTACTACGGGATGTAAACGACCCTAATTCCCTTATTTCAAAGATTACCCTTGCGGAAGCGGAACAGTTGAAAAAAGAGGGTGTCATCGCTGGTGGCATGATACCAAAGGTAGATTGTTGCTTAGAGGCTATCAATGCAGGGGCTCAAAAGGTTTTCATCATCAATGGTGAAATTCCACATGCTATCCTCATCGAACTATTAACCGATGAAGGCCTTGGCACAATGTTTGTAAAGTAATATAGTAGACATAACGATGATAACATCATTTGCCATCGTTACATTGCATATAGATTGACGGCGGCTAGGCCGTACGTTTGGAGGATATGATGAGTAAGACACAAGATTTTGAACAACAAGATAAAGAGTATATAGCCAATACGTATGGCCGGTTTAACGTTTGCTTTGAAAAAGGCAAAGGTTCTTTGTTATGGGATGTAGAAGGAAAAGAATACATCGATCTTGGTTCTGGCATTGGCGTTACAGCATTTGGTGTAGACGATGATGAATGGTCCAAGGCGGTGATTGCACAAACTCATGCATTAAACCATATTTCAAATTTATATTATTCCGTACCACAAATTAAATTGGCTGAATTATTATGTAAACGGACTGGCATGAAAAAGGTGTTCTTCTGTAACTCTGGTGCGGAATCTAATGAATGTGCTATCAAGGCAGCTCGTAAGTATAGCCATGACAAATACGGCGATGGTCGTAATGTCATCGTTACGCTTGTAAATAGCTTCCATGGTCGTACAGTAACAACCTTGTCCGCTACAGGTCAAGATGTGTTTCATCAACATTTCTTCCCATTCACAGAAGGATTCGTTCATACGCCTGCTAATGATATTGATGCGACTTTGAAAGTCCTTGCTAATCCAGCAGTTTGCGCTATCATGATGGAACCAATTCAAGGTGAAGGTGGCGTTATGCCTCTCGATAAGGAATTCGTACAAGCAGTTACAAAATACGCGCATGAACACGATCAACTCGTGCTTATCGATGAAGTGCAAACGGGTAATGGTCGGACTGGTAGCCTGTATGCATATGAACAATTTGGTATCGAACCAGATATCGTATCTACGGCTAAGGGCTTAGCTGGTGGCTTGCCTATGGGCGCAACCTTATTCAATGAAAAAACGCAATTCGTATTAACCGCAGGTGCGCATGCCACTACATTTGGTGGTAACCCAATCTGTGCGGCTGCAGGTTGCACCATCATTGAACGGTTAACACCAGAATTTTTGGCTACTGTAAAAGCTAAAGGGGATTATGTAAAACACGCCTTAGAAGGTAAACCAGGCGTTGTTGGCGTTAGCGGTATGGGCCTCATGATTGGTATCGAAACAACAGTAGATCCTAAAGACGTCATCGCTAAATGTCTAGAAAAAGGCGTAGTATGCTTATCTGCTAAAAATAAGGTTCGTTTATTGCCAGCCCTTAATATTCCACAAGAACAACTAGAAAAAGCAATTACCATCTTGGCAGATGTAATTGGTGAATTGGCTAGCAAATAGTCTGTCGTTGACAGATCCATTCATTTGGTATGAACAATTGATAAATATATAGATAAAATCCGATGAACATGTAGACTTTATATTCTATTCGTGATAACCTAGAATAAATAGTCTATATTGGAGGAGTAAATATGAATACAGAATCCTTACGTAATGATGTATTGGTTCCTGCTGTTGCTAAAACATTAGACATTGCAGCAAAAGTAAAACCAACAAAAGATGAGCTCTGCACAACTGCAAAAATTACAGCAGCTGTAGCGGTAGCAACTGCTGTTGTATCCTTGGCGGTACAAGCAGTATTGCGCAATCGATAAGAGAAGCATAAAGAAAACGACATGGCATTGCCTGTCGTTTTCTTTTACATTTACCCTGTTATTCCCATAAATATGGGGATTTCCAGTATATTTTGTTAATCTGTGCTAAAAGCTAAGGAGGCGATACCATGCATAGTCGCGATTTAATTGAACAATATAAAACCTATGTACAAGATTGGCGTAGGTATTTTCATAAACATCCAGAACTCAGTAATGAAGAGTTCGAAACCACAAAAACTCTAGCCAAAGAATTAGAGTCCATGGGCGTAGAGGTTCATGTAGATACGGAACGTGGAACAGGACTTATCGGCATTATTCATGGCGCTAAATCTGGTAAAGCGATTGCCCTTCGTGCAGATATCGATGCCTTGCCTGTACAGGAACATAATACATTTGATTTTAAATCCGATGTAGATGGCAAAATGCATGCCTGTGGTCATGACGGCCATATGGCGATATTACTCGGTGCGGCTAAGATGCTTACTACTATGAAAGACCGTATCGAAGGTGACGTATACCTTGCCTTCCAACCGGCCGAAGAAACCGGTGCGGGCGCCCCTGATTTTATGAAGTTTGATAATTGGTTTGAAAAAATTGATGCCATCTTTGGTGGTCACGTATGGATTGACTTACCGGCTGGTCTCATTTCCGTTGAAGAAGGGCCACGCATGGCGGCTAGCAGTAAAATTACAATCCGCGTAAAAGGCAAACAAGGTCATGGGGCACAACCGCATCAAGCTATTGATGCGGTTGTCGTAGCCAGTGCCATCGTTATGAACTTGCAAACTGTAGTGTCTCGTAATGTGAGTGCCTTAGACTCTCTTGTACTTACCATCGGTAATATTCACTCTGGTTCAGAATGGAACGTCATCCCAGGCGAAGCACAAATGGGTGGTACAATCCGTTTCTTTGATCCTGCACAAGAGGACCATTATGTAGAATCTATACGCCGCGTTGTAGAATATACAGCATTAGCTTATGGTGCTACGGCTGAATTGATTTATGAAAAGAAAGTGCCTCCAACCATTAATGACGCAGTAGCCAGTGAACTGGCTGAACGTGTTGTTATCGATACACTAGGCAAAGAAAAACTTTCTAAGATGCGCAAGGTGATGCCAGGCGAAGACTTTGCATGGTACTTACAAGAAAAACCAGGGTGCTTTGCCTTTATCGGTATTCAGAACCCAGAGGTAGGCGCTACCTTTGATCACCATAACAATCGATTCACCATGGACGATAGCGTACTATCTGCTGCATCGGCGGTGTATGCGGAATATGCTATTGCGTGGTTGAAAGAGAATAAGTAATAGTATTACTGTATAAAAACTATAGAGCACCATCATCGTAGCTGATGATGGTGCTTTTATCATGTATTTTTATTTGTACTTTGTGTATACTATAAATATATAATACAAGAATTGTTATATGAGAGGTATTTATGAATATACTTATATGTCTCATCATTATTGTTATTACCAGTATATTACTGATGAAGCGCTATCAACCGCAGCCAATTTTGATAGGCATGGGCATCCTGATGATGTATATCGCCTATGAAGGTAACTGGATTAATGCCATATTAGATGAATCTCAGTCTACAGGCGTTCTGGTGTTTGATGCGATGGATATTGTGCGGATTACAACATCAGAGAATGTAGTGAGCTTAGGACTCATGATCATGACCTGTGCTGGTTATGCAAAATACATGGAATACATTGGGGCTGGAACGAGGCTGGCTCATACATTTATAAAACCCTTGTATCGTCTTAATAGGCCATACATAGTGCTAGCCCTTATGTTTCTACTTAATATGGGGCTATCCATATGTGTACCAAATCCGTTGAGCCTTGCCTTACTTATGATGGTCACTATCTATCCCGTGTTGCTGCGGCTAGGTGTAAGTCCTGTCGGCGCTGCTGCAGTTATTGCTACAGGACATTTGATGGATGTTGGGCCTGGTGCTGTATCGACATTGCTCATAGCCAAGACACTTAATATACCGGTCCCAAACTATTTCGTAGGTTACCAGTTACGCCTTTATTTCTTAGTCGCTGTTGTGACAGCAGTAGCACATTTTTTATGGCAACGATATCGCGATCGATTAGATGGCCCTATGGACGTAGGTGACTGTGAAAGCATCCCTGAGGCACCAATTGGACCTAAGCCATACATGATATTCCCTTTGTTGCCTCTATGTTTCATCTTGGGCTTTAGCCAATATGGCTTGCCTGGCGTAAAGATGAATGTAACCCTTGCCATGATGCTCGCCTTTGGTATTGCCTTATTAGCAGAACTCATTCGTCATCGTAATTTAAGGACCGTCCTTAAAAGTACAACTGTATTTTTTGAAGGTATGGGGAATCAGTTTTCCTATGCAGTAACCCTCATTATAGGTGGACAAGTTTTTGCACAAGGCTTAGTGAGTTTAGGACTTATTGATTCGTTAGTTAGTGCACTTCAAATATTATCTCTAAATTCTGTGGGTCTTACTTCTGTCATGGGTGGAGGCATGCTCGGCCTTAGTATGGTAACAGGTAGTAATGTAGCACCTTTATTTACATTGGTACCGCTAGTACCTGATATTGTATCCAATCTCGGACTAGATCCTATTACGACCATGCTTGTCATGCAAAATGGGGCTAGTCTAGGCTTGTTCTTGAGCCCTATCAGCCCTGTTATGGTCGGTGTAGCAGGGGTAGCGCATATTAAGTCGGTAGATTTACTTAAACGAACCTCTGTGCCTGTGCTTGTAGCGCTTATTACGAGTTGTTTGGGGATATGGATATTTTATTAGATTTGGGCAGTTATAAATAAATCTGTTATAGTATAGATTTATGTTCTATGCATATTTAATTGTAATTAAAGTTATTTATAATCAGTTAATTGAATTTTTGTATAAAAAATCTGATAATATAATTAATAATGAAGTGTTGATGAAGTTGTGTTGTTGGAGTGTTATTAGATGGGTTTCTTTAGATTTCGCCGTTCTATAAAAATCGCACCAGGAATTAAAATTAATTTCAATAAGAAAAGTACAAGTCTTACTTTGGGGCGTAGAGGTGTACATACAACGATAAATAAATTAGGTGTAAGAAACACTATAGGACTTCCAGGAAGTGGATTATCGTATACTTCATATAAAAAGTTTGATAACAATTCTGCGAACATGGCAGGAGTACCATATACTAAAATCTGTCCTAATTGTGGTCATAATATGAGAAAGTCATGGATAAACTGTCCTAAATGTGGCTTCAATCTTTTATCTTTGTATAGTCAAACAGAATTAAATAGCCCTGTAAATTCTAGTGAGACGATTGCAAAAAACGATGTTAATCCTAGTAAAACAGAGACTGGGTGTGGCTGTCTAATATTGATTTTTATGGCATTGATCATTTATGGGATTCTAAGTTGATTTATTTTCATGGTTAAAAAAGTGAGGGGTATTATGAAAAAGTCAAAAAAAGCGTGGTTAACATTTGTTACTGTAAGTTCTTGGATATTAGCACAACTAGGATTGCCTACAACGGCTAATGCATGGGATAAGTATAGTGATGATTTAAATACCTTGGACCATAGTAGTGCTATTAATCTAAATAATTTCAAAGGTATGAAGTTTAAATCTAATAATATGGTTCCACACAAACAAATTTTTGATAGCATTGATGGAATTTTTTCTAATGATATAGTTGAAATGGCACATTATAGTCATAGATCACACTCTTCTCACAGATCTCATTATTCACATTATTCCGGTTCTGGTTATACATCAGGTGGTAGTACAAGTAGTTCTGGAAGTAATGATTATGGATATGTCGCACCAGCTCAACCTGTTGATGTTATGTCAATTTCTAATATACAACAGCAACTCAACGATTTAGGTTATTCTGTGGGAACTGTTGATGGACAAAAGGGGCCTAATACAGTTCAGGCAATTAAAAATTTCCAAATAGAATATGGTTTACCTGCAACAGGCATTGTTGATTGGCAAACAGAGGCATATTTGAATAGCACTAATATTAATATTGTCCGTGCAGGGCTACAACGTCATGGATATACATTTTCTTCTGGTAGTGGTCGTACACAAGATGTTGTGGCTGCTATCTATGATTTTCAAGCTAGACATGGGTTACCACAAAATGGTCGTATTTATTTAAAAATGAAACAAGCATTAGGTGTCTAGTATGGCAAATTATTTTATTAGAAAAGAAAATGATTTTGTTTATTTCGTTGAATTAAAGAAAGAATTCTATGAGCCTAAAGCGGTAATGTATGCGGCGAATATGTTTACAGACCAATGTTATATTAAAATTGATGAAGTTGACTTTGACACTGTTGGTGTTTGGTTCAAATTAAAGTTAGAGGCTGATAAAGATAAGTTAGAAAGGTTATTGGGTGACTTTTGTAATGAAGCACTAAAAAAACAGGTTCAAATTGACTTAGATGATAGATTTGGTAAGTTTCGAGAAATTATTTATCATAAAGCATTTGATAAAGCAGGAGGGATAGACTAGTGTCAGTACTTCCTGAATTACATTATCTGCCATTTTGGTTTACAGAGTTGTCAAATGGAATAATGGTTTTAGTTAATCAAGGTGGAGAACATTTATTTATAAATCTTGATGACTTCAATCATATTTTAAATAAGGATATTGATAGAAATTCAGATTTTTATTTTGCTTTAAAGGATAAACAGTTTTTAGCAGATGATTACGACCTTGAAATTCAACTTGATGTATTAGCTAACCAATTAAAGAGTAGAAAAGCATATTTAGATGATTTTACATCATTACATATGATTGTTGTAACAGCAAGATGCAATTTTAATTGTCGGTACTGTCATGCTAGTAGTGCTAATGAAAAAGAACATGATTTGGATTTAGATTGGCCTACAGCAAAACTTATCGTAAATAAGATTTTTGAATCTCCATCTCCAATTATAAAAATAGAGTTTCAAGGCGGTGAACCGCTATTAAATTGGCCTATCATTCAAGATATTGTAGAGTACGCAGAGATAGTAAACCGTATTGCTAAAAGACAATTAGAATTTGTCATCTGTACTAATTTAACTTTAATTACTAAAGAAATTTTAGAATATTGTAAAAGTCATAATATTGCAATCTCTACATCTCTTGATGGAAATCAAGAAATACAAAACTATAATCGTAAGCCTCGAGGTCCGATAGATGGATATAAGGTATTTGAAGATAAGTTAGCTCTGACCAGATCTATTTTAGGTCAAGATGGTGCCTCTCCATTGCTTACTGTTAGCAAGACTAATTTAAATAGGTTACCTCTTGTTGTTGATGAGTATATTAAACATGACTTTCATGGAATATTTATTCGTGCTTTAAACCCATATGGTAATGCTGTAGATAATGTAAACACTCTAGGCTATTCAACGGAAGAGTTTCTTAAAGCTTATAAGAATGCTTTAAATTATATTATTCAAAAAAATATAGAAGGCTATTATTTCGTAGAGTATTATGCAGCATTATTATTAGAACGTATTTTAACACCTTTTAGTACTGGATTTGTTGACTTACAATCTCCATGTGGCAATATTATAAGTGGTGTTATTTACGATTACAATGGCTATGTTTATGCCTCAGACGAAGGACGTATGTTAGCACGACGTGGGGATAAGCGATTCTGTTTAGGTCATGTGGGAGCTAATACCTGGAATGAGTTATTCAAGGGAAATCTTGCTAAAGAGGTTGTTAAAGCATCCTGTGTTGAATGCTTACCTGAATGTGCGACTTGTGCATATCAACTGTATTGTGGAGCAGATCCCGTACGGTATTATGCTGAAAATGGGACTCTTGAAGGGCATCGACCAAGTAGTAGTTTTTGTCAAAAAACTAAAGGGGCTTTAGACTATATTTTTTACTTATTAAGTTTAAATGATGATAGAATCAATAAAGTCTTTTGGTCATGGATTAATTATTGAGGTTGATAATGTTAAGTACAAAAATTGAAGGTATTAATATCAAACAACCCTATATAGGTAAAGTATCTATAGAAGATGATTTAATTATTTGTAGAAATAGTCAGCTTACATTAACGCTTTCACCCAATGACTTCCTTAACTATGAATCAGGTGATATTGTATCTATTATGCCTGATGGAATTATCTCCATTTTGTATCGTAGTAGTTGGCAAGATTTGACACTCTTTATTACAAATCAATGTAATAGTGCTTGTATTATGTGTCCCCAAGTCTGCGACAATTCTGGTCATTTTTTCAATATGAATTTACAAATACTTGAGCTAAAGCCTGAGAATGTAAAGCATATAGGGATTACTGGTGGAGAACCTACAGTGTTCCCTGATGTAGTTGTTGAGTTACTGCATCGAGTTCATGATATTTACCCAGATACTCCGGTCTCTTTTTTGACTAATGGGCGTGCGTTTAAAAATATGAAATTAGTTGAAAGAATTACGAGTATTGGTCATTCTAAATTGCTTTTTTGTATTCCTTTATATGCAGCAAATTATGAGCAGCATGATTATATAGTTGGTTGTAATGGTGCATTTATTGATACGATTAAAGGGATTTTCAACCTATTTAGAAAGAGGCAGTTAATAGAGATTCGAACAGTTTTGTTCAGTAAAACTATAGGTAATATTAAGCTGTTAGCTGATTATATATCTAGGAATCTACCATTTGTACGACATGTTGCTATTATGGGGATGGAATACAGTGGATATGCAGCGAAAAATAGTGAGGAGTTTTGGATAGATCCATTTGACTATAAGGATGTACTTAAATCGGCATCATTATCATTATATAGACGAGGTATAATGACCTCTATTTACAATATACCTTTATGTTTGTTAACAGAGGGTGTGCGATTTTTAGCAAGAGATAGTATTTCTACTTGGAAAAAGACATATCCTGTTAGTTGCAATGGTTGTAGCGTAAAAGAAGAATGCTGTGGAATTTTTGAAACATCTGTTCATATTAGTAAGCATATTACACCTTTATAAGAATATAGGTGTTTAAATTGTGTAGATTAGGTGAAGCTTATGAAAAATAAATCAATTTTTATTCTGACTTTGTTAGTATGTCTTTCTTCGAGTGCTTTTGCAGCTATATACCCTCCATATTTATTTGATAATCCTAGTTATCAATTAATCCACGCACTGCAAGATAAAGCCATTTATATGGATTCCTCTTCTATAGTAGTAAAGACTAATACAACAGAAGAGTTATTGATAGCGGTTAATGAAGTTTCAGCAAGCTTTGATTATGATCGATTAACTGATATCGAATCCTTTAAGGCTATCAATCAAGTTAGGACTTTATGGTATTATAAACCATTAAATAAAAATAAGACCTATATGACACATGTAGTAATAGGTGGAAATGATATATTATTACCTCCATATATAGGAGAGGAATATGTATATTATTCGACTGATAATGGTCATAGCTGGATGCCTTTTGATACTACTGTTAGTTCTGGCCCTACTAGAATACGAGCAAGAGCGTTTAAACTTGTTATGCAAAATATTTAATATAAAAATGAGGAATCTACTTAGTTGATATAAGTAGGTTCTTTATTTTATATAATTTGAACAATAGAAATCCTAAAATTAGTATAAGTTCATTATAATCACACTTAAAGCAGGTTAAATATAAAGAATATAATTATTGTTTTAATTAAGAGGATATTTAGTAGTGGATTGGATTGTTACGCATCTTGAATCAATAATTGGTATGTTAGTTACGGGGGTGGTTAGTATATTCGCCATGCATAAAGCAAATAATCAGAATTATCAGTTAGCCTTTTATCAAAAGGTAATTGATAAAAGATTAAAAGCCTATGAATTGGTTGAAGAGCTATTAGAGAAGCTTGATATATTTGATGCAACAACAGAACGAATATACTATATCTCTCATCCTATATTGATAAGAGATTTAATACCTTATTTTTTTTCTGTAATGAAAATGAGAATATGGTTGAGTAAGGACATATTTGATTATCTTAATTTACTAAATTCATTACTAGTTAGCTATTTATATTATATAAATAGAAATGAAAAGGATAAACTAATAGTATTTTTGGAGGATTTTAGGGAATTAATAACGTCGTTAGATTCTAAATTCGAGAAGGCTTTTCGAAAGGCCGATAATGATGAAGCTATACAACTTTTAGTTCAGCATATTTTTTTGTTATTAATTCAACAATTACAATTATCCTTAATAGAGGATTATAGTAATCTTCACAAAGCCCCAAAGTTTTTTAAGTGTCAAAGAAAAGCATATTTAAAGAATGATCATAGAGAAATAAAAATAAAATTGAGCAATAAAGATAGTGATAAGACTTAGTCATTTAGCATGAACGTAAAGATCCTAGAAAATACTACATTTAATACATTTGTTTACCGCTTAGAGTTGATTCTAGGCGGTATTTTATTTTAGTGGAAAATTTAAATTAAGATATTGATTTTATAATTAGTTGCCGCTTGTTTTTGATGAAAAAAATATGAAATAGTACTATAATTAACTTATTATATTCGTATTTTTATTAGTTGTATGAGAGGTTATTCATGAAATATTGGGAGTTCCCTGGTGGATATGGCCTTACACCTACAGGGTCTAATGGTGCAGGGATAGAAACATTCTTAGATAATATTCCTATGTCATTAACTCGTGAGGTTTTACAAAACTCTATTGATGCGCATCAAAAAAACATTGATGAGCCTGTTCGTGTTGAGTTTAAATTTGAAAAGATTCAAGCAAAAGAAATTTTAGGTGAAGATGAATTAATAAGTGATATTTTGCCTAAAGCTGAAAATTTTTGGAAAGAGAAGAATAATGCAGATACATTGCATTATTTGAAGACCTTTAAATCGGTACTAACTAGTAAAACTATCGATATGCTAGTTATTAGTGACTATAATACAACTGGTTTGAATAATCAAAACTTCGCATCCCTTGTTGAGGGAGATGGTTATTCTGAAAAGGCTGATGAGACTTCAGCGGGTAGTAAAGGTATTGGTAAGGCTGCTCCATTTGCTGTGTCTAATTTACGTACTGTTTTTTATAATAGTATGTCTACTCATGATGGGAATAAATTTGCAGGAGTTATTAATTTTGTATCCTATCGTGATGATGAAAAAGTACCTTTTGATGGAGCCTCTACTACTTATATTACACAAGCTCGAGGACGTTTATCTAGTGATATCGAGGTGCCAGCAAGATTTACTCAAAATCGACAAGAGTATGGAACCGATTTGTTTGTAATGGGTTTGAAGAAAATTGAGAATTGGAAAGAAAAAATTATTTTAGCGGTTCTTAATAATTTTCTTGTAGCTCTTCAGAATAATAAACTTGAGGTTGTTGTTGGTGATGAAAAAATTAATAAACTGACATTATCAGGCTATTTGAAATCAATTAAAGAGACCTTAAAAATTGGTGACTATAATCTTTCTACAGATGAAAGAAATACTTTTTTTAATACATACTCTTATTATCTAGCGCTTTCATCAGAGAATAATAAAAGATTTTCTATTCCTGAAGAATGGGTAGATGAATATTCGTTTATAGAGGATACGAATGAAGCTGCATTGTACTTAATTTTAGATGAAGAACATCCAACAAGACGTGTCCTTCAAACTCGGCGGAGTGGAATGACTATTTTTGAAAGAAATCGTATTAATGGTTCTATTCCATTCTCTGGTGTTTTCTATGCTACTGGTCATAAGTTAAACGTTTTCTTGAAAAAGTTAGAGAATGTTAATCATGATAATTGGAGTACTGATCGTGAAGATGATAGTAATAGGAAAAAATCTGAGCAATTTTTAAAGGCTTTATATCATTGGTATAAAGCAAAAGTTGAAGAATGTTTTGGTAGTGAAGATGGAGAAGCTATTAAAGCCTTTGGATTAAATGAGTTGTTGCCTATGATGGCACCTAAAGATGGGGATGCCGATAAGATTAAGGATAGTGGTATTACTTCTCGAGTTAGTAATGTTGAAATTAAAGAGAAAGTCTCTAAACTGAGTGTTACTGATGAGGATTCAGAGTCTAAAACATTAGATCGTATTATGACCGAAATTGAGTTGGGCGATGGAGACTCTACAGGTTCCGGTAGTGAACGCAAAGGTGAAGGTGGAGGAAATTCTTCTGACAATCAATATGGTCATGGTGAGGATGAGCCAGGTGAACATGGTGAAGTAGACGGCGGAGATCCTAGCGTAAGTGTTAAATTTACTGAAGTAAGCAATCCAGATTACTTAAAGATGAAAATCGTTGATATAGATTCTGATAATGGTATATACCAATTAATTGGTATTACGACTAAGCGTAAGAATCGCTTAGGATTTTCATTCCAATCTATAGGTGAAAATGGAGTTGCCTATAATAAGACTATAAAAGATATAAGCTCAAAGAGTGGAAATCAAGTTACATTACATGGTTCTAAAAAGTTTAGTGTAGAAAACTTAGAGGCCAATAAAAGATTTGTTGTAGATTTTACTATCGAAGATCGTATGCGTGTGAAGATGAAAGGGGTTACATATGAACTTAAAGGCTGATTTATTTCCTTATCCTGTTCTAACCCCTGAGTTAGATGATTATCTCGATAATAATAGCTTTAGTGCTCAAATTAATGTAACTCCTGAAAGTTCCGGTGTTATTTCTGTTGCTGCTGATTTTAAACTTGATAACCAAGGTCTAAAAGAATTGGTGGATTCTGGCAATGCCCGTTACGCACTTCATGTAGAAGGTGTAGCTAGTAGCTATCGTAAATTATGGGTTAATCAAGAGGACCAAGCGTTTATAAGAAATATTATATTTGAAGGGGATATTCGTAAAAAGCTACAAATCAATGCTATGGTTATTGCAAATGCGGATATTGATAACTATTCAAATATTAACTTCAATGACTTGTATTATGACGAAGACTATGCGGTTACAAATTTAAAAAAAGGTGATATTTTAGCATTCTTACCTACTAAAGAAGTTGTAATAGATCTTGAATCTGGTCGTAGTGGAACTGAGTCTATCTTCACTGTGGCACCTCATAACGAGCCATATATGAATGTAGAGTTGAGTGGAGATACTATTGTCTTAAATCTTCCTACAGAAGTGTTTTCTAAATATAAACATTGGGGAAATAGTACTCAATCGAAAGAGTATTTTATTTCATTATTCTTTATTCCTGCATTAACTTTTGTGCTATCTGAAATTAAGAATAAGAATGTATCAGAAGATTTAGACTGGTATCAATCTATCGATGCATTACTTACTCAAGAAGGAATTAATTTAAATAATGAAAGTACATTAGCTATAGCTCAGCGTTTATTGAATTGTCCGTTGATTAAAAGTGTACATGATAAGTTTGCTGGAGATGAAGTAAATGACTAGATATATTAAATATGTAACGGATGAATTCTTGAAAGAGTTTAAAAACGAATTCCTTGTAAAGTATGCTCACCTATATAAAAGTAATGAAATGAATAAGTTAAAGTCTGTATTTTCTGATCCTAATCATGTGATAGAGACAAGTATCGAGTACGAATATAAACCATTAGAGGTTGAACCTAAGGAATATGATGCGGATATTGTAAGACGTAATATCAGACGTGTATGGGAGAGTCTTAAGGTACTAACTCCAGTTCAAGCTGAAATGGAAAAGATTTGGGTTGCATTAGCTCATACAGATTATCTTGATTATCAAATGGGAATTTTTAATAGCCAAATCGCTAATCCTGATAATAAAAAGCGTGAAGAATCTAGTTTGAAGTCACGTACTATTTTTATTAATGGTGCAAAACGTTCTTTGGCTATACACAATCTTGCAATTTTATGGTGGTTAGCATATTACTTTAGAGATAATCAAAATATAGAAAATCCATATCATCTAATAGATTTTTTTGTGTCTACTCCATATCGTGGTAATGCGGTAGCTCTTTTATCTAGTAATATTATTTCTAATAAAGAAATTGCATTAGGGATTTTGGAGGCTGTAAAAGTTCTTATAGAAGAAGAGGGAATGGTTGTAAATAGATTCCCATACTCGGAAGCCGGTAAAATCTTAAATGAGGTTGGTGGTGTAAGAATTTTAGATACTCTTACGCGTAAAGAAGTTAAAGCCATTCTAATTAAAAATCTTCCTAACTCACATAAAGTATCCTTTATAAATAATAAGGCTGAAGAGGATATATTTTTAGATATAGCTAAAGATGAGAATCAAGATGTGGAGGTTACCGAATTAGAACAACCGATAAAAGGTACTGAAATCGATAGTAATGTAGTTATTTTGCCAGTAGAGGGGGAAGAGGACATTGCTTCTGTGAGTGAAACAAATAAAGTGGCAGATCTTCTTGTTTTAGAAGTAACTACTCAACAAGAAGATAATGAAGACGATGAAGATATGTGGATTGCGCCTGTGTAGGATAAATATTGTAAATCTATATATGAAATTATTAATATTTTATTTATTTTGAAATGGAGAGATACTATGAAGAAAATAGGTATTATTTTTGCTTTGTTTTTATCAATTATTATAGTAGGAGGCTGTGGAGATGGAAATAAAACATCAGAAAAGGATCCTATAACAACAAGAATCGAAACTGAGTATTCTCAATTTAATAATGAGTATAATAAAGTTTCTGGTGTTGAGTCTATTCTAGTTAAGAAATTATATGAAAGTAATAGAAATACACAATATGCGTATGTCAATGATATTTTAAAAGAAATTGATAGCTCTGCTGATAAAAATACGGAAAAACTTAATGTATTAAAACAAACTACTCCGCAAGAAATATTGAGTATGGATGATGTTAGTGGTAGGCTTGATTATAGCATTCAGATTGCTAAGTTGCAGAAGCAGTTAGCACAAGCGGTACGAACTAGGGATACCGAAGGTTTTAATGAAAGTTATAATGAGATTATAACTTTAGAACAAAGAATAAAAAGATTTGAGTCATATAGTTATAGATATTTATCTGATAAGATTTCTGATGTAAAGGGAGAACCAAGAACAAAACTATAACAAAACGCCCCCTTCATAGCAACCATCTAAGGCTGCCAATGAAGAGGGCGTTTTGCATTGTAGTAAGAAAGTTAGTAAACATTTAGACGGAATCTAAATGTATGTATATAAGGCCATACAGCTTACAATAAGAGGGGGGAAGTAGCATCCTATGGGAGTAGTATTGCATAAAAAGGGGAAATATATTAGGATGCGTCTCTCATAGATATGCAAGGGATATACAGGGGAGATATCTATGGTTGTACAACTATATGGCCGTATATAACGGTATGTAATATAAATTAGAATTTGTGCGTGAATCCAGCGTTTACGCCCCAGTCAGCTTGGTAATCACCAGATAGACCGGTAGTAACGTCTGCATATACACTGTTGTTTGTATTGAAACCATAACGGCCGCCGAATGCGAGTTCAGTCCAAGTACCTTTGAGGTCTTGTTCTGTCAATTTTTCGGCATTACCGCTAGCATAGGTAGTTTTTACATTGCCTGTGAAAGCGTGACCTGCAGCAAAGCGTGTATATAGGTTACCATTGCCAAATTGTTTGCCTACTTCGAGGCCTAGTTTGCCAGATGTGCTATTTACACCAGCTTGGTTAATGGATACATTGCCTGCTGTAAAGTCACGACCACCGAAGTGTGTATAGTTCAACTGTGCTTGTGGTTCTACATAGAAACCATTAGCAGATTTTATAGTTTTGCCGTAGCGAATGCCGATGCTATATGCATTGGATTTTACATCGCCAGATTTAGCTTGGCCGATTTCATTACGTGCTGTAAATTCATTAGAGATACGACCTACTTGAGATTCTACATGTACGTATTGATCCTTACCAAGGTCTTTCAATCCATAAGCGCCAACAGCAAAGGATTTTACCTTGCCAGAACCATTGAATACATAATCTTCAGAACCGCGTAGGTAAGAAACTTGGCCACCAACGGTCCAGTCACGGCTAGTTTTAGTATCATAGCCACCTTGAATGCTTGTATAATCAGTAGCTGTATTGATACCGTCATTAGCATAGTTATATCGACCGCCACCAATACGGGCCCAAATACCTGTTGGGGAACCTTGTTGTAATTGGCTCGTACGATTCATATCGCTCGTCATTGTACGCCATGCGTTGATATTACCAACTACAGCAGAACGAATGCCGCGCATTTGTGGTGTATCATAAGCGCCAGGCGTTACTACAGGACTTGGTGTTACAGGAGTAGGTGCTGGAGTAACAGGCGTCACTGGAGTTACAGGCGTAGGAGCCGGAGTAACAGGTGTAGGCGCTGGTGTCACCGGAGTTACAGGGCTAGGCGCTGGAGTTACCGGAGTAACAGGAGAAGGTGTTGGCGTAACTGGAGTAACAGGGCTAGGAGCTGGAGTAACTGGAGTTACTGGAGTTACTGGGGTTGGATCTGGCGTAGGCGTTGGAGTAGGAGCCGCATAGGAACCTTGGCCATTACCGTTTTGCCATGTAATAGCACCTTCTTTTTGGTCTGTAGTTAACGCTTTTTGGAAGCTTGACACGATGCCATTAGAAGCGATGGATACAGTACCAGAAAGGTTTCTTTCACTATTCATATAATTTTCGTAATAGAATTTATGCGCCAAGTTATCTAGAATCTTGTTTATGTTGCTTTCAGAGGACGTATCGAGATGATCGCCTGTTACATAGCCATGTACACCAGACCCTGTTGTAGCGGATTTTACGATGAAGTTACCGCCTTCGATGTCAGATGCATCAAGGCCTGTTTTTTGAGCGGCTGGTTTAGCGAAGTTCAAACCAGTACCAGCGCTCATGTCGTAAATGACATTGATGTGGCCGTTTAAATTATTAACGTGGATGTCGCTACGAGAATCTTGGGAAATACGGCTGAATCCTTCACGTGTACGAGTGCCTTTGAGTGTATTGATACTGCTGCGCGCTTCGTTGCCTTTAATTTGGAATGCCTCCAAGCCACCCATGTTATCGTGGCTCCACATGCCACCATCAAAGGTCATGTTGATTTCGCCACCCTTATCCTCTAATGTGTTCACAGCCTTGCCGGTAAATTGGTTAGGGCTATTGTGCGCACGGCCGAGGCCAATATTAATCACGGATGGTTGCTGTTGTTGGTATGGAGGCATCGTTTTATCAGATACAAGTATATTACCTTGCATATTAAATACTTTATGTTTTACAGTACCTGAATCATCGATACCAAGATTAATTTTACTGTTATAGGCAAATGCTAGTGGATAGGGTGCGTCCCATGGGGCCGTATTCACGTTCATAACCCCGCCATCCACTTGAATGGAACTATTATCTAGCATGCCTGTAATGAAAGCTGGTTGGCGGTGACGCTTAGGCAATTGATTTTGATCAGGCGTATCCAAGGATGCAATAGTCACTTGACCGCCGTTTGAAGCAATGACACCTGTTGCCGTCGTATTGCCAGTGCTTTCAAATTTACTTTCAGAACCTACTGCAAACACATTGCCATTAGAACCAAGGCCTGCTGCCGCCCACGTGCTAGGGAGGGCCACTGTGGATGACAACATAGTCATCATTACAGCGGACAATAACATCTTATTTCTCGCTCTCATTCTCTTACACCTCAACTATATTACTTAATTTGTAATTTATTTTATATTGTGAAAGACTCTTCATAAATGAATATATATCTATCGGTTGATTTAATACTCTCTTATATGATAAAAGATAGATATATACTCACTTTATAAAGAATTAATGTCTAACACATTTAAAATATATTTAAAATGATATAACATTTTTTGTGAAATGTAAATGAATTTCCATAATTTTGTTTTAAAAATATTTAAAATATTAATGGATGGGTTATATATTAGGGGCGGTGAATACGATGTATGGTATTCTTTACAAATCTAGTGAGCATGGGTATTATTGTATGTATAGCGCGATTTCTAGTAACAGGCTAGTTGTAGCATAGAAAGGAGGCTCCATGAAAGTTATTTGCTCTTGGCCCACAACGCCACTGTATCAGGCGTATCATGATTATGAATGGGGGCGTCCTATTCATGATGACCAACATCAATTTGAACATTTATGTTTGGAGAGCCTACAATGCGGTCTGAGTTGGCTTACGATTTTAAATAAACGAGACATTATACGTCAGTGTTTTGACTATTTTGATGTTGATGCAGTAGCTAAATATACGGAAACAGATATAGAGCGCATTATGAGTACAGACGGTATGTTAAAGTCTCGTAAGAAAATCGAAGCCATCATCAACAATGCACAGGCGTTCCAACGCATTCAAGACGAGTTTGGATCCTTTTGCGAATATATATGGGCTTTCACCAATCATAAGACCCTTATTTACGAAGGTCATCCAGAGGGAATGGTGCCTGCTAAAAATGAATTATCTACGCGCATTAGCAAAGACCTTAAGAAGCGTGGATTCAAATTTGTAGGGCCTGTGACCATCTATTCCCATTTACAAGCCAGTGGTCTTATTAATGATCACGGTAAGGACTGCCCTTGTTTTAATGAGATTAATGAGTTCAATCCTGTGGTTTATATGACAATAGATGATTAATATATAGAGAGAACCGTATCTACCGAAATAGATGCGGTTTTTTGTGATATTTTATATTGATTAATATCGATATAGTTGATATACTACCTTCATAATAGCTTTCATAAGTAAGGGAAAGGATACAAGTATGATTGGGTTAGGAACGGCCATCAACATGGGGCTCATTGTCGGTGGTAGTATTATTGGGCTCACGTGCGGCCGATTTATGAAGGACAATTTAAAACAAACCCTTATGGTAGTATGTGGTATCATCGTACTGTTACTAGGGATGAGCGGGGCCATGCAATTTATGCTGGTTATCGTTAATGGTTCCTTGCAAACTACTGGACCTTTGTTGATGATTATCAGCATGGTAGTTGGTGCTGTGATTGGTGAAATCATTGATTTAGACCGATGGATTACGGTCTTTGGTGACTGGGTGAAAGATAAAACCGGTAATACAGGGGACCCTAAGTTTACGCAAGCGTTTATCACTGCATCGCTTACGTTTACTGTTGGTGCGATGGGCGTGCTCGGTTCAATTCAAGATGGATTGACAGGAGATTACCAAACCTTGCTACTCAAAGGAATTCTTGATGGTGTTATTGTTATGGTTATGACCTCATCCATGGGGAAGGGCGCATTGTTTTCCTTCATTCCTGTAGGTATCACGCAGTGGTTGATCACGGCCTTAGCGCATGTTGCGGCGCCACTTATGACACAGCAGGCTATCGACAATTTATCCTATGTAGGATCCATCTTAATTTTCTGTGTAGGCATTAATATAATTTGGCCTAATAAGATTCGTTTAGCTAATTTATTACCTGCTATTTTTATCGCTATGGGCCTTACGTTTTTAATTTAAATTTAAATTTTAAGAACCCTCTTTACATTATGTGTAAAGAGGGTTACTATATTCTCAATATAATTTTCTTGTAATTAAAATGGTTTCCCCTAGAAACGCATGTTATCGCGACCTAGCGGATACAAAAGGGCCTTTCTTAGCCGAACGGTTCTAGAAACCAGAAAGGACATGATGAGCGAACAAGTTTCTGTTTCAAAATCTAATATTCGTGGTGCATTTGGTGCATTTTTTATCCCTGGTATGTACACTGCCTTATGGGCCGGATTTGTGCCATATTTAAAAGCGAAACTAAGCATCGGTGAGGATGTATTAGGTTCCATGATTTTGTTGCTCGGTGTAGGTTCTTGTTTATCCATGGCTATAGCTGGTAAACTTGTAGAAAGCTTTGGCTGTAAGCGAGTCGTTTTATTAGCTAGTTTTATCGGCATGTTGTCTCTGGCTATTGTTACCATGTGTTCTACAATTGTGACAACCACAATAGCATTATTTTTCTTTGGCATTGGCGTAGGCCTTAGTGGTGCTTCTGCTAATTTGCAAGCTATTTTAACGGAAAAGGTAAGTAAAAAGCATTTAATGGGTGCTTATCACGGTGGGTGGAGCTTAGGTGGTTTTGCAGGTGCCGGTGTATTGCTTGTTCTCTTAAAAATCTTATCTTTACCTGTTAATGAAAGTATTTGGGGCCTTCTCATCATACTCTTTATTGCGATGATTGCGATTAGTCAATTTATGTTAACCTTTGGTCGTGATCCAAATGCAAAGGTTATGAAGAAGTCTAAAAGTCCGTTATCATTCCATCCAATTGCTATTATCTTTGGTCTCTTATCCTTTGTATCCTATTTGGTAGAAGGTGCCGTAGGGGACTGGAGTGCACTTTACTTATTTGAAGATAAAGGCATTGTTATTCAAGAAGCCGTAATGGGCGTTATGCTGTTTAATGGGACTATGTGTATTGGTCGCCTTCTTGGTAATACAATTGGTAAACATGTAACATCTAAACAAGTTGTTGTAGGTGGTTATCTACTAGGTGCTATTGCAATGGCACTCATCGTATTCCTACCTGGCCATGCGTCTATGTATACGTACTTATTATTAGGTATCTCATTAGCCATGGTTGTGCCAAATCTATTCTCTGCGATGGGGGAACAAAATGTAATTCCTATGACACAAGCAGTGGCTACATCTACCATGCTCGGTTATATGGGGATTTTGATGGGACCTGCATTGATTGGATTCATTGCTCATGGTACGAGTCTTACCATTGCATTCATCGTCTTGACTGTATTGCTTGTTTTCAGTGCCGGCATTGGTAAATATGCATATTATTTAATGAATAAAAATTGTGGTGTAGAAGAATAGTTTCTTCGTTTAAATGCTGCAAATAAAAAGAAGAGGGGCTACGATTCGTATGAATCGTAGCCCCTCTTGGTATGTTAGTAACCGATTAGCGGTCGCCGTTAAAGATGGAGTTTTTAACAAGAACGTAGTCTACTTTGCGGATAGCTTGTAGTGTTGTACCACCAGCGTAGGAGATAGCGGATTGTAAATCTTGTTCCATTTCGATTAATGTATCGAAGATAGAGCCTTTGGAAGGAATGAAGATTTTTTTGCCTTCTACGTTTTTACGTTCCCCTTTTTGGAACTCAGAAGCGGAACCGAAGTATTCTTTTACAGCTTGGCCGTCAACAATTTTTTCTTCCCCTGGAGATTCTTGGTGACCAGCAAATAGGGAACCAATCATAACCATAGTAGCGCCAAAGCGAATGGATTTGGCGATGTCGCCGTGATCGCGAATGCCGCCGTCAGCGATGATAGGTTTTGTAGCTGCTTTTGCACACCAACGTACAGCCGCCAATTGCCAACCGCCAGTACCAAAGCCAGTTTTTAATTTTGTGATACAAACCTTACCAGGACCGATACCTACTTTTGTAGCATCAGCACCAGCATTTTCAAGTTCACGAACTGCTTCAGGAGTACCTACGTTACCAGCAATAACAAATGTTGTTGGTAAATTCTTTTTAATGTATTGAATCATGTCGATAACAGCATTAGAGTGACCATGTGCGATATCGATTGTGATATAATCAGGAATAAGATTAGCTTTCGCTAATTCATCAACTAATGCGAATTCTTCTTCCTTTACACCGATGGAAATAGAAGAATATAAGTTTTTTTCTTGCATGCGTTTTACAAAGTCAAGACGGCGTTCAGGTTGGAAACGATGCATGATATAGAAATAGCCTTTTTCTGCTAGTTTTTCAGCTAACTCTTCATCAATGATAGTTTGCATGTTTGCAGGAACTACAGGCAATTTAAATGTACGATTACCTAGTTTAACATGAGTATCACATTCGCTACGGCTGTTTACGATACATTTATTAGGAATCAGTTGTACGTCTTCATAATCGAAGATGTTAGTTGTATTAATCATAGTTTCTATATCTCCTTTGAGGTATAATAAATTGAACCTGTACCATTATACTGAATTTGTTTTCAATTTTCAATACATTCCGAATATTAAAAACACTCATATAGTTATTATACAATTTTATAGGTAGCTTGTCTGTACATTTTCTCTATGTTCAGCCCATTATATACACATTAGATTAATAGGAGGTTATTTTAATGGAGCATTCCAAGACACGCATGATAGCAGAAGCTGGTGTAGCTATTGCTATTGCACAAGTATTATCTTTTATTACACTTTTTCATATGCCACAAGGCGGTTCCATTAAGGCCGCATCCATGGTACCTCTCATGATTTTTGCATATCGCTGGGGTGGTGCACGCGGTATTTTGGCTGGCGTTGTATATGGCATACTTCATTTCTTGCTCGGTTTTAAATCATCTATCCATTATCTAAGCATCATCCTAGACTATCTTGTTGCTTACGGTGTTATTGGTGTGTGCGGGTATTTCAAGGACAATATGACAGGCCTTGTTAGCGGATCTATTGTTGCTATTGCGCTTCGTTGGTTTGCGTCCGTAACAAGTGGTGCCGTTGTATTTGCTAGTTATGCACCGCAAGGTCAAAATCCATGGATCTACTCTATGATTTATAATGCATCTTATATGGTGCCGGATGGAATTCTTAATATTGTTGTGTTGTTGTTTATTTACCAAGGGGTAAAAAGAGGGTTGAAACGCGGTGCTTAATTTAGGCGTAATTATTTTGGCTGGTGGCCTAAGCTCACGCATGGGATATCCTAAGGCTTTATTGCCTTGGACGAATGGTGAAAGTCTCATTTCTCATGCGTTGCGCAATGCATTAGAACATGATGCTAATGACATTCTCATTTCTATCGGTGACGATGAAAGTCTAGGCCAAGCCATTCAGGCTAACATTATCGACACATTGTCGAATAAAGAGAAAGAAAAAGTTTCTATCGTTCGGGATTCTGTTCCTCGAAGTGGTCCATTAGGCGGATTATATAGCACATTAGCCGTAGGCAAGAGTCATGCTTATGCGGTGTTAGCTGTAGATATGCCGTTTATGGATTTTAATTTATATTATGATTGGCTCTACCAAGTAGAGGGCGATGACTGGCGTGTTATTGTGCCTGTTGGTGAAAGTGGACGCTATGAACCTATGGCGGGGATATATAAGCCATCCATTGCTCCATTATTGCAAAACGCTTTAGCAGGAGAGGATGTATCTTTGCAGCATGCATTAGATATTGTAGGACCTGTGGTAACCATTGATGCAGGTGATTACGGTCATTATTTACGCAATGTGAATCATATAGAGGATTATAAGTGGTCCCGCGCAGAGGCTGTTAATGCGAATCGTCATGTTCCACTTATCAGCGTAGTTGCTGAAAAACGTAAGACTGGTAAAACTACGGTGGTAACGCGACTAATTAATGAATTAGAACAAATTGGTTTCTCTGTAGGCGTTGTAAAAAGCGATAAACATGGCTTTCACATGGATTATGAAGGAACTGATACGGATCTTGCTATGAAAGCAGGCGCCACGGCCGTAGCCATTGCAGGTCCCACGGAAACGGCCATACGCATACGCACCGAAAAACAATCTAATCTGTATGATTTGGTACAGCAATTACCTGTAGATATTGCTATACTAGAGACGAGATCTCAAGGTATATTTCCGATTGTAGAGGTAACCAGAGAGGGGTATACAGAATCACTGATATCCAGTGATATAGAACGCGTAGGGACCATAGAGGTTACTAAATTAGATCAATGCATACCAACTTTGGTATGTCGAATACAAAGTATGATGAGGAATTTAGATGATAGCCGTTACTGTTGATGAAGCGCTTCATTTGTGGAATGAGGCTTTACGAGAACAACATCATAGCATTGAATCCATTGCCGTTGGCGACGCAAAAGGATGTGTGTTGGCCGAAGATGTTTTGGCACCTACCGATGTGCCTGCTTTTCATAAATCCGCAATGGATGGGTATGCCTTAGCATATGATCCTAATTGTGATACCTATATCGTCGATGGTATCATCGGCGCTGGTGTCGTATGGGATAAGCCTGTAACGACTGGTCATGCCGTACGTATCATGACAGGCGCTCCTGTACCAAGTACTTGTGATACAGTTATCATGCAAGAACAGGTGAAAGGTACTGGCGAAGTAGGGGCTACAATTACTTTACAAGGTACGCAACAAAAGGGTAGCCATATTATCCCTCGTGGTGAAGAATGTTCCGCAGGGACCGTTGTCATACCAAAGGGGACAGAAATAACCTCTACGGTGCAGACAATTTTGATCGGCCTTGGTTGCATCGATGTGTCTGTGTATGCGATGCCACGTATACTGGTTCTTACATCAGGCCATGAAGTTATTGAGCCGGGCGAACCCTTAACTGCAGGAAAAATTTACAATTCAAATCGCATGATGATTTGTAGTTTACTTGCTGATTTAGGCTTTCGGTGCGTTACCCATTATCATGTGAGCGATGCACCGGATAGACTAGACGCAGAAATTGAACGCGTCCTTGAACTCAGTGAACAAGCAGATATTATCATCAGCTCAGGCGGAGTATCTGTAGGTATGTTTGATACAATGCCTCTTATATATGAAAAGTTAGGAGCTAAAACCTTATACGGTCGTATTCAAATGCGTCCGGGGGCGGCCTCCTATGGTGCCGTTACGCCTAAAGGACAACTTATTTTTGGTTTATCAGGCAATCCAGGTGCAGCCTTTAATGGTTGGCACCTACTAGTGGTTCCAACATTGCGTCGATATAAAGGTATTAAAAATTGGTCCACCCCGGTACTTAACTGTGTAATGGATTGTGATCTATCTAAACGTAATGCCTTTGATCGCTACGTGCAAGGCAAGGTCATATTTGGTGATGGACAACCTCGTTTTGTGGCAAATCGTCACTTTAACAGTAGCAGCATGCTTGGATTATATACCGTTAATGCCTTAGCCTGCATTCCTAAAGGCGTACATGAGGTACATGAAGGAGATATATTTAAGGTATATTTGCTAGGCCTCTTACCAACAATATAATAAATTGCAAGGGACTCATGTATGAGTCCCTTTTTAAATTAGTACAGGCCTGTACTAATTTTGGAACCATATGTATAGGTCTGCTGCAAATAGAACAGGCCTGTACTAATTCTAGGACTGCATGTATAGGCTCATCGCGAATAGAACAGGCCTGTACTAATTCTAGGACCCTATGTATAGGATCGCTGCGAATAGAACAGGCCTGTACTAATTCTGAAACTATATGTATGGGCATGCTGCGAATACTACAGGCCTGTACTAATTTGTGGAACAGTATGTATCGGAATAGATATTAAAAGATATTATTGACCACAGTTAAATAAATATATGATAATGAAAACATCTCATAAGTTAGAAGAGATGCTTTTTGCATATGGAGCGGTTAAGATGCTATGGATTATTTTGATTATACCTATAAGCACAATTATATTGAGTTTAGCAGTAGTATATATAAGGTTGGTACTTATACTTACAATTGGCACGGGGGAACAGAGATTTTTATTCTCTTAAAGGGTCGTGTTGAGATGAGTTGTAATGATAAGGTTTTTACGATGGAACCTCTTGATGTTGTTATTATTTCTCCTCAGGTGGGTCATTCAACACTCGCTCTTGAAGAGGATGTGGTTGCCTTTGTTATTCAAGTAGGTAATGAATTTTATCAACAGTATGATTCGGATTTTGGTATGTATGAGTTTGTTATTCGTTCGGATGCGAGCACACGTCGTAATGAATTTTTTACGACATTACGCCATCATGCGGCCATGACGATGTTGTTAATGAATAAAGGTGAAAACCCAATTCATCGTATGTGGATAGAGCATCATTACTTGGCTTTAGCGGGGGATGTATTTAGAGAATTTGATCCAGTCAAAAAAATTCATGAAAATGCAAGACCTGGTGATATTAAACCGGCTACCTTTGATAAAATGATTGAGTATATCGACGAGCATTACCAACAAAAGTTAGAACTAGAAGATATTGCGAGAATAGGTGGCTATAATGTGGCCTATACATCACAATTCTTTAAACGGCAAATGGGCATTTCTTTTGTGGACTATGTGTTGCGGTTGAGACTGCGAGATGCTACGACACAATTAACTAGTACGGATGAGGCTGTTGCAAGGATTGCAAGTAGTTGTGGATTTGCAGATATCAAGGCCTTTAATGTAGCTTTCAAAAAGCATTTTCATATGACGCCAACAGAATATCGTAAGCAAGTGAAAGAAATTGGACGTAAAACAATAGTACAAGGTTCAAAGGAAATTATTTCCGTTGAAAATCAAGATGTACTCGATCTCCTGCATTCCTTCTTGTCTTATGAAGATGATGCTAGAGCAAAGGCGGAGTTAGAGTACATGAGCCACAAGCTAGAATCATTGAAAGCGAAGCTTGCCGATGTTGTTAGTGAGTTATAATTATCGGAAACTGTAAATTAAAGGTGGACATGAAGAGGCGTTTTTTATCGCCTATATAATGGCTTGGCAAGGATGGAAATTTTATCATACAAGCAAAATCTTTTTCGTAGTATATAGAAAAATTAGACCTAGGTGATTTTCTATATATCTAAAAACCATATATTTCTTAGAAGAGCATTACTGTTGATAAGTAGTGCTCTTTTTATAGGAAAATCTATAGATTTTAGATTGTTCAAAATGAGAAAAATAGTGATGATTCCATATGTTTTTTATGATTTTACCTAACAAATTACCTTTTAATATGGATAGTTATATCGACCAAAACGAGTAGAATATGATTCATCAGATAACAAACCCGTATTGAGTTACTAATTTTGGAGGATATAATGACTCGTATTAAATTCATGGAAAATGTAGGTAAAGTTGCAACAGTTACAGCAGTAGCAATGTATGTATCTTATTTCCCACAAATTATGAACAACCTAGCTCATCCAGGCACAGGCGATTGGATCCAACCATTAGTAGCAGCTATCAACTGCACATTATGGGTAGCATATGGCTTGTTTAAAGAACATAGAGATATTCCAGTTGCATTAGCCAATGCACCAGGCATCTTCTTCGGTTTAGTAGCAGCTATTACAGCTCTTATGTAATTTTCTACATAAGCGTTTCCCATCGAGTTCTCTTTCGTGGGACTTGATGTGACTTAATCAATAAATAATCTTAAGATGCTGTTGACCATTTTTAATTATATATATCATAATAAATGCATCCCTTGGATTTATTAGGGATGCATTTTTATGTTAGAAGATGAGGTAATTATGGATTACTTTTACTATACATATAAACATAATCATATAGATTTCAGTAGCCATATATACAAGGTTAGTACCTATCATTACAATTGGCATGGAGAAACGGAAATTCTTATTTTGCTAAAGGGCCGTATCGAGATGAGTTGTAATAGTGAGGTTTTCACAATGGAACCTCTCGACTCTATCATTATTTCTCCTCAAGTGGGGCACGCTACGTTGGCATTAGAGCAGGATACGACGGCATTGGTTATTCATGTAGGTAAGGATTTCTTTCAACAATTTGATCCGAACTTTGGAATGTATCAATTTGTGATACGCTCTGATAAGTCTAATCGGCATAATCCGTTCTTTACCTCTTTACGACATCACGCAGCCATGATGATGTTGATTAAGTCTAATGGCGAAAGCCCCATTAATCAGATGTGGTTAGAACATCACCATTTAGCATTAGCCAGTGAGGTATATGATGAAATTGATGCGGTTAAGTCGATTCATGGTAAGCCTGTTGATATGACCGTAGCCACCTTTGATAAGATGATTGCCTATATAGATAAAAATTATCAGCAAAAGATTGAATTAGAAGATATTGCCCAAATTGGTGGCTATAATGTAAACTATACATCTCAGTTCTTTAAACGCCAATTAGGCGTTTCCTTTTTAGAGTATCTCTTGCGGATGAGGCTACGGGAGGCTACAGTTCGTTTAGCTAATTCTGATGATGGGGTTGCTCATATTGCAAGTAGTTGTGGCTTTGCAGATATTAAAGCCTTTAATGTTGCCTTTAAAAAGCACTTTCATACGACACCATCAGAATATCGTAAGCAAGCAAAAGAGTTAGGGCGTAAGACCAAATTACATGATTGGAAAGAGATTATATCTACACAAGAGGAAGATATTGTAGAACTACTACAATCTTGTTTGCCTTATGAACATGATTCTAGTTATAAGTTAAAGCTAGAGGAAGCGAATCAAAAATTACAAGTTGTTAGAGAACAGCTTGAGTCTGTTGTTAAAAAATTACAAGCCTAACCTTAATTAGTACAGCCATTGTAAATTGTTATAATTTTATGGTTTTGCGTTTTAAATTTAGGGAGATATACAATCATTAGGTATAGGTAATTTTGTATATACTAAAAATCCCAGTTCCTAAATATAAAAAGAGCACTGCTTTTCAATAAGTAGTGCTCTTTTTCGTGTTTATAGGTAGGTAAAATTATATATTTTATATGCGTTAAAATTTACTTATATAGGTGATTCATTATGATTTTATAGGGACTTCACTCTCAAAAATCAACTTGTATATTGGATAGTTATATCCTGAAAAAAGAGTACAATGAAATCATCGAAAGGAGCTAAGGTTCCGATACAAAATAAATGCTAAGTTTTAAATAATGAAGTCCTGTTGGAGGTTTACGATGAGTACGAAAGAACAACAAGTACAAGAGATGACAAATGTCATTGCTAAGTTCATTGCTTATATGGCAAAGAAATTACCTGATGATGTGGAAGCTAAAATTAAAGAATTGGCAGCTGATGAAAAGAATCCATTAGCTAAAACAATATATGAAACGATGCATAAAAATATGGACCTTGCGTATGAATTGAATCGTCCTTCTTGCCAAGATACAGGAGTATTGCAATTCTGGGTGAAGGTTGGTTCTAATTATCCATTAATTGGTGAATTGGAAGAAATCTTGCGCAATGCTACATACCAAGCTACACAAGATGCACCACTTCGTCATAACTGTGTAGAAACGTTTGATGAATTCAATACTGGTAAAAATATTGGTCGCACTGCACCTTACATTACATGGGATATCGTACCTGGTCGTGATGATGTAGAAATTTTCCCATATATGGCTGGTGGCGGTTGCTCCTTGCCAGGATCTGGTAAAACATTGATGCCAGGCGAAGGTTATGAAGGGGTAGCTAAATTCGTATTGGACTTGATGACAAGTTATGGTTTGAATGCATGTCCTCCATTATTGGTTGGTGTAGGTATTGCTACATCTATCGATACAGCAGCAACTATGTCTAAAAAAGCGTTGATGCGCCCTGTATCCTCCAAAGCAGATAATGAAAAAGCAGCGTACATGGAACAATTACTTGAAGACGGTATTAACGCATTGCACCTTGGACCTCAAGGTATGGGTGGTGACAAATCCGTAATGGGTGTAAATATCGAACATGGTTCTCGTCATCCATCTGTAATTTCCGTAGCTGTAAACGTTGGTTGTTGGAACCATCGTCGCGGTCATGTAGTCTTTGATAAAGACGGTAAGTACGAAATTTTATCTCATAAAGGAGTGACATTCTAATGGCTAAACATATTTTGACAACACCAATTCAACCTTCTGATCTTAAAGGAATTAAAGCAGGGGATATTATTTACTTAAATGGTCATATTACAACATGCCGTGATGTTGCTCATCGTCGTCTCGTCGAATATGGACGGGAGTTACCAGTAGATGTTCGCAACGGTGCTATCCTACATGCAGGTCCAATCGTACGCGATCATGGTGATGATAAATTTGAAATGATTTCCGTAGGTCCTACTACATCTATGCGTATGGAAAAATTCGAGTACGAATTTGTAAAACAAACTGGTGTACGCCTTATCGTTGGTAAAGGTGGCATGGGTCCTGAAACAACTCGTGCATGTAAAGATTTTGGAGCTCTTCACTGTGTATTCCCAGCAGGTAATGCCGTACTTGCTGCTACAGAAGTAGAAGAAATCGAATCTGCGAACTGGCGTGAACTAGGCATGCCTGAAACCTTGTGGACTTGCCGTGTAAAAGAATTTGGTCCGCTCATCGTATCCATCGATGCGGAAGGTAATAACTACTTTGAAAATAAAAAAGTAGAATACAATGCGAAAAAAGATGAAGTGTTAGAAGAGATTTATAAACACGTAAGCTTCATTAAATAATCGAATTGTGATCTTCAATTTAATAGGGGGATTATACGGATTTTGTACAATCCTCCTTTTTTGTACCCTTTTTTAGGGATATTACACGTATTGGGAGGTATGTATGGATACGAGTGTAATGATAACTCTTGGCTTCTTGGTATTTGCCATCGTCATGTTTGCATGGGAGAAAATCCCATTATCTATTACTGCTATGGTTGTAGCAGTAGGTTTGCACTTAAGTGGAGTCTTATCCGCTAAAGAAGCATTCGCCGGTTTTGTAGATCCAAATGTCTTACTATTTATGGGCATGTTTGTTATTGGTGAAGCCTTCTTTGCAACTGGTGTAGCAGTGGGGGTAGGTAATGTAGTTCATAAGTTTGCCAAAACTGAAACGTCTTTGCTCGTTGCTGTTATGATGATTACAGGTATATTATCTGGTTTCTTATCTAATACTGGTACAGCTGCTGTACTGATTCCTGTAATTATTGGTATTTGTAAAAAAAGTGGTTTTAAACAAACTAAATTATTAATGCCTCTTGTATTTGCCGCAGCTATGGGTGGTAATATTTCACTTATCGGCGCTCCTGGCAACATGATTGCGCAAGCGGGCTTACAACAAGCGGGCCTAGGCTCTTTTGGTTTCTTTGATTATGGTCTAGTAGGTTTGCCAATTCTTATTGTTGGTACTATTTTCTATGCTACAATTGGTAAACGTTTCTTACCAGCTGCTCCAAGTCATCAACCCGATGGTGCCTTTGAAAGCAATGAAGATTATAGCCATGTACCGTCTTGGAAAAAATGGACTTCAGCACTTGTATTGATTTTGACAGTTGGTGCTATGATTTTTGAAAAACAATTGGGCGTAAAACTCTATGTCAGTGCCTGGATAGGTGCTCTTGTATTAGTTGCTACTAATGTTATTAGTGAAAGTGCAGCTGTTAAATCTATCGATATGAAAACAATCATGCTCTTCGCTGGCTCTATGGCCCTTGGGGATGCAATGGTTAAAACAGGTACTGGTTCTGTAATTGCAGATATTATCGTAAATAGCCTTGGTGCTAGTCCATCTCCAATTGTTGTTCTAGTAGTAATCTTTGTGCTTGGTGTGTTCATGACGAACTTCATGTCTAATACTGCTACCTGTGCATTATTGGTACCAATCGGTCTTAGTTTAGCATCTCAATTGGGATTCGATCCAAAAGCAGTGCTTGCAGCTATCGTAATCGCTAGCTCCTTAGCGTATGCTACACCAATTGGTATGCCTGCGAATACTATGGTATATAATATAGCTGGTTATAGCTTCATGGACTATGTGAAAGCTGGTTTACCACTTATTGTCGTGTCTAGTATTGTTGCATTAGTATTATTGCCAATCCTATTCCCGTTCTAATATGTACAAAGTAATTTTATATAGTAAGTGATATTAAACCGTCACCGTTGGTGGCGGTTTTATTTTGTTGAACTCCTTAGACTATGTGTGCCTTAGCCTATTGATTAGAAAAAGCAATATACATATAAGTAAGAAATGATTAGACATAATCCATACTTTCACATATAATAGAAAAGTAACGAGTGTACAAATATACATTCACAGTAGACAAAACAGGTGGATATGAGGAGGAATTATGCTTACCGATATTGAAATAGCTCAACAAAATAAGATGGAAAAAATTCAGGTTATTGCTGATAAATGTGGTCTTACACCTGATGATATAGAGCAATATGGTCATTATAAGGCAAAAATTTCTTTTGATGCCATTAAGCGTTTAGAAAATAAAAAAGACGGGAAATTAGTTCTCGTTACGGCTATTACACCAACGCCAGCAGGGGAAGGGAAATCTACAACTACCATCGGTTTGGTGCAAGCATTAAATAAAATTGGTAAGAAGGCTATCGCCGCACTTCGCGAGCCATCATTGGGACCTGTGTTCGGTATCAAGGGTGGCGCTGCTGGCGGCGGTTATGCCCAAGTGGTACCAATGGATGATATTAATCTTCATTTTACCGGTGATATGCACGCCATTACAGCGGCAAATAATTTGTTGTCCGCTATGATTGATAATCACATCCACCAAGGTAATGAGCTCCAAATCGATTTGCGTCAAATTTCTTGGACACGTGTTCTCGATATGAATGATCGTGCATTGCGCAATGTAACTGTCGCACTGGGGGGCAAGGTATGTGGTTTCCCTCGGGAAGATCATTTTATGATTACCGTTGCCTCTGAAATCATGGCTATTTTATGTTTAGCTAAGGATTTAGAAGATTTAAAAGCGCGTTTTGGTCGCATCGTCATCGGCCCAAATCTTAAAGGTGAACCGGTATATGTACATCAACTCGGATGTGAAGGTGCGATGGCACTTCTTATGAAAGATGCTATAAAGCCAAATCTTGTACAAACATTGGAACATACGCCTGCCATTGTTCATGGCGGTCCATTTGCCAATATTGCACATGGTTGTAACTCCGTGGTGGCCACAAAACTCGGCATGAAACTTGGTGATATCGTGGTGACAGAAGCTGGATTCGGCGCTGATCTAGGGGCAGAAAAGTTCCTCGACATTAAATGCCGTTATGGCGATATCTTCCCAAATGCTGTTGTCATTGTCGCTACATTGCGCGCTCTTAAAATGCATGGTGGCGTGTCAAAACAAGAATTAAATACAGAAAACGTAGAGGCTGTAACAAAGGGCTTCAGCAATTTGCGTAAAGCTATTGAAAATATGCGCTTCTTCGGTGTACCTGTTATGGTTGCCATCAATAAATTCGTTACCGATACGGATGCAGAAATTGCGGAGTTAACTCGTTTGTGCAATGACTATGGCGTGCCTGTAGAGCTCAATGAATGTTGGGAAAAAGGTGGCGAAGGCGGTATCGATATGGCTAAACGCGTTGTGGAACTCGTGGAAGGCAGCGAACCAACACCTAAATTCGTATATGAATTAACAGATAGTATTGAAGATAAAATTGGTAAAATCGTTCGCACTATTTACGGTGGTGATGGCGTAACATTTGGGGCAAAGGCGAAAAAACAAATCGCTCAATTAAAAGACTGGGGCCTTGATAATCTACCTGTTTGTATGGCAAAAACGCAATATTCCTTGTCTGATAACCCAGCTCTATTAGGGGCACCAACAGGTTTTACAATCAATGTAACGGATATTCGCGTTGCTAATGGTGCAGGATTCCTCGTATGCCGCACAGGTGATGTTATGGTTATGCCAGGTTTACCTAAACGTCCTGCCGCACTTAACATGGATATTGATTCAGACGGCACTATTAAAGGCTTATTCTAATAATATGGTATTGTAATCGACATAGTATTTTTATTGACATAGTATACAGAGGGGGCGATGGCCCCTTTTGTTATTGAGGAGTATATATGGATTTATTGACGAGTTCTGTAAAAGATTTTGTAGCGGCAACCGCTTCAAAGGAGCCAACTCCAGGTGGCGGTGCTATTGCAGCATTGACGGCCGCCACAGGTGCAGCGTTAGCTGAAATGGTAGCGAATTTAACCTTTGATAAAAAAGGGTACGAAGATGTGCAAGAGGAGATGCATCTTTTACAACAGAAAGCAGAGTTTATTCGAGAAAAAGCGCTTTCACTAGCACAAGCAGATGCTAATGTATTTAATTTGTTTATGGATGCCTTGGCATTGCCAAAAAATACGGATGAAGAAAAACTAGTGCGTACTGCTGCGATTCAACAGGCTTATAAGGATGCAGCTAATGTACCTTTAGAAATAGGCATGATTAGTTATGAAATATTTGATCTTGCCTATGTTGCGGCTACGAAGGGCAACCAAAATCTCATTACTGATGGTATTATTGCAGCTATTAATGCAAGAGCTGCGGTAAAGGCAGCCTTTTTAAATGTGCGTATCAATATATCTGGCATTAAGGATGAAAGCTATGTAGCTGATTTGAAAGCGCAAATGAATCAAATAGAATCTGAACTAGACGAAAAGGAAGCATCCGTTTTAGCCTTGTACAAATAAATGGACGATAACATACTTTTACACTAAGAATGTTCGGAAAAAAATAAAATAGAAAGCCTTAGAAAATAAAATTTCTAAGGTTTTTCTTTTTCTATTGTTAAAATCCGAATAATAACGTAGAATATAAGTGTAATGTTTGTAGTTTAGAAAACAGGAGACCATTATGTCAGAACAAAACAATACTGTTGACTCTATGTTGCCAATACCTAAGCTGTTTGCCTACGGTTTACAACACGTATTAGCAATGTATGCCGGTGCTGTAGCGGTACCAATCATTATTGCGCAAGCTATGCATTTGCCTGTAGAGGATTTAATCCGACTTATTACAGCGGACTTATTTACTTGCGGTATTGCCACACTTATTCAAACAATAGGGTTTGGTAATATTGGTGGTCGAATCCCGATGATTCAAGGCGTAACCTTTGCCTCTGTTGGTCCGATGGCCATGATCGGTGCTCAACATGGTATGACCGCTATTTACGGTGCCATCATCATAGCCGGTATTTTTACATTCTTAGTGGCACCGTTTTTTAGTCGTTTGATTCGTTTGTTCCCGCCGGTTGTAACAGGTACCATTATTACAATCATTGGTATTAACCTCATGCCAGTTGCCGTCAACTGGATGGGGGGCGGTGTAGGTAATCCGCAGTTTGGTAGTCTTACTAACATAGGACTCGGATTCCTTACATTCTTAATCGTTATTTTTACTTATAAATTTGCCAAAGGTTTTCTTGGTAATCTTTCCGTTTTAATTGGTCTTATTGGTGGTACGGCTATTGCCTTTGCCATGGGGGTAGCTAATTTTGCTGAGGTAGGCAAAGCTCATTGGGTGGCTATGATTGAACCTTTCTACTTTGGTATGCCTACATTTGATTGGGCATCCGTATTTTCCATGGTAGTCGTTATGCTCGTTGTTATGGTTGAAACAACTGGCGATAGTATTGCTATCGGTGAGATTGTAGATAAAAAAATCGATCGTAAGGAATTGGCATCCATTATCCGTGCCGATGGTCTTTCCACTGTTATTGGTGGTATTCTTAATAGTTTCCCATATACAGCATTTGCTCAAAACGTTGGTCTTATCGCTGTAACACGCGTTAAAAGTCGTTTTGTAGTAGCTGCATCTGGTATAATCTTAATTCTATTAGGTTTATTCCCTAAATTGGCGGCTGTTGTAGCAAGCATTCCAAATTCAGTGCTCGGCGGTGCTGGTATTGCTATGTTTGGTATGATTATTGCTAGCGGTATCCGTTCGCTTGGTAAAGTTAATTTTGAGGGTAATCAAAACTTGATGCTCGTTGCTATTAGTATTGGCGTATCCATGATTCCTATTGCGGCACCAACATTCTATGCACATTTCCCTGCATGGGCTCAAATTTTATTAAAATCTGGTATTACCTTTGGTAGTATCATGGCCATCCTCCTTAACTTATTGCTCAATGGCGTGAATAAGGGCGATGAATTTAAAGAAATGGGCCGTCGTTAATCGGCTTTCACCATTATTAATATTAAGAACTCTACTCATCATGGGTAGGGTTCTTTTTTGAAAGTAATAATCTTGAAATAGTGACTAAACTCACAGGGGGTACACCTATATACTATGGTATAATAAATTGATAAATTTAGATGATTTATTCCCATAAGAAGGGAAGGAGTTTATGGCTGAAGGTAAGATTATTGCCATCTCGATTAGCGAGAAAAAAGGGCAAAAGAAACATAATATTGAATCTGCTAATCTCATCGTAGATTACGGCATGGAAGGCGATGCACACGCAGGTAATTGGCATCGTCAAATTAGTTTGCTCGGCATTAAAAGTATTGAGCATATGCGTGATAAAGGGGCCGATGTAAAGCCTGGAGATTTTGCTGAGAATATCACCGTTGAAGGCATTGTATTGTATGAGTTGCCGGTAGGAACTAAACTGCAATTAGGCCATGAGGTATTGCTTGAGGTAACACAAATCGGTAAAGAGTGCCATCACGGCTGTGAAATTATGAAACAAGTTGGATCATGTATTATGCCTACGCAAGGAATTTTTGGTAAAGTTCTAAAAAATGGTACAATTAACGTAGGTGATGAAGTATCGATTATTAAATAATGTTGTAAATGAGGTGTACTATGAAGGATGCATGGGGCCGAACAATTGAATATGTACGTCTGTCATTGACGGACGCGTGCAATTTTTGCTGCCCTTATTGCCGACCAGCAGAGATTACACCACAAAGCCAACAACAACTACTATCTGTGGATGAATGGATGACTATTTTAGGGGCATTTCATCAAGTAGGGGTGAAAGCTGTACGCCTTACTGGTGGTGAGCCCTTACTATATCCTCATATAGAAGAGTTATTAGCACGTATCAAGCAGACCGGATGGTTTGAAGATATTTCTATGACAACCAATGGCAGTCTATTGGCGCCGCGGGCCGAGAAATTGAAAGAACTCGGTTTGAACAGAGTCAATATTAGTCTTGATTCCCTTGATAGCGATGCTTTTGCTCTATGTGTGGGAAAAGCTAACCAACTCGACTCCGTTCTAAGTGGTATTCAAAGTGCTATTGATGCGGGCTTTACTTCTGTTAAAATTAACACTGTATTATCCCGACATTGGACTGATGATGAAGTTCGTGCTTTACTAACATATGTGGAAACTTGGCCGGTGATTTGGCGCTTTATTGAATATATGCCATTTCAGGGCGATGCGTTTCATGGGCCGACCTTCGATGAATGGAAGGCTCAATTAGAACGCGTCAGCGGTGGTATCCTCACTGAAAATCACGGTGTGTACGGTTTTGGACCTGCCACGTATTACAATTTACCGAGTGGTAAGGAGATTGGTTTTATCTTCTCCATGTCTCATAGTTATTGTGATACATGCAATCGCGTTCGCCTTACTTCAGATGGCCAAATGCGACTCTGCCTTTTGCGTGATGATGAGGCCGATTTAGTGTCTCTTGTACGTCGAGGCATAAGTGAAACTGAACTCGCCAGTCATATTGAATGGGCTCTACAACGTAAACAAGAACGTCATGATGGTGTTACGATGGATCAACCAGAACGTCCTATGTGGCGCATCGGAGGGTAGTATGGGATTCTTTGATTTTCTAAAACCGAGAAATAAAGAGTTTGTCGAATCTTGTTGGCCTGGTGGCAAAATGTTGCAAGTCCACATGGAATACGATACACAAAAACTTATATTTACCTATATAGGACGTTATGGATTACAATTTAGCGTGCTTAAGGCTGATGTAACAGACATCATTGTGAAAGAAGTAAGTCGTACCCATAGTGTTATTCAAATTTACCATAGCGAGGAATGTGTGGGGACTACGGATATCATTCCTACCGAGGCTTGTGAAACGATAAAGAATTGGATGTTAGAATTCTAATATCCTATACCTATAGATATGGTATAAATCAAATTGATATATTTTATGGGAATGTAATAAATATTCTTTACATTCCTATAAAATAAGCATATAATAATTCATGTCATGGACCACTAGCTCAGCTGGCAGAGCACCTGACTCTTAATCAGGGTGTCCAGGGTTCGAACCCCTGGTGGTCCACCAAAATAAACCCGCACTACGGTGCGGGTTTTTCTTATTGTCTGTCCAAGAAAATGGGTGCAGATCAATTTGTAAGCGTAAGCTATCTTCTTTTTGCAATTCTAATTGCTCTTGCTTGTGAGTTTTTACCACAAAATAAGTTTGACCTAATGCGATTACCTCTTTACGCGGATCACCATTCATAGCGATTAAGTAACAAGCGTATCTAGAGAGTACTATATCTTGTATACTACGTTGTAAATTAGCCCCAACATCTACCAATTTGTTGACGTCAACAAATTCGGATTGAGCCACATGACCACTGGCTTCACAAGCATTTTTTGACTTTTCAATAATTTTATAAAAATTTCGCCATTCGGAGTATTCAAGTATCCCTTGTAAATCCCTAGCATACCAATACTCATTACCTTCGTCATCAAGTTGTTTTATCGAATCAAAAGGCGATGTATACGAACGAGCTTGCAATGATTATGGTCGAGACAGATTAACTATGGCACATGAATTAGGACATCTATTATTACATCGCGTAGAGACGATTACTTTGGCGAGAGAAGATGGTGACATACCACCATATAAGGATCCTGAGTGGCAAGCGAATGCATTTGCAGGTGAATTACTAGCACCATATGAATATATTAAGGACATGAGCATAATAGACATAGCAAGTCATTATGGAATCACAGAAAAAGCAGCATCAATACAAAGAAGAAGAAAGTAAGGAGGTATTGATATGCTGACTATATGTATTCATTAACTTGATATGGGGACTTCTACATTTAGAGATGTGGAAGCCCTCTTTTAGTTAAAAAGATTTATTTGATTTATGTCAGACAAAATATATAGTATAGTTAAGGCAGACATAAGGAAGGAGGTGATGCCATTGAAGAAGTTAAGGAAGAAAATAAAAAAGTGGCTACCGATAATAACCGCGTTTATCCAGCTCGCAATAGCGATAATACAGTTATTAAATCAGTAACCACTGGGGCTCGAAAGAGCCCCATTCTTCCTAACTATTATAACAATGGCGAGCATATGATTTCAAGATTATCTTTAATAATTAGTATTATTGCTTTTGTGTTATCCGTTTATAATCTATTAGTAATATTAGGAGTTCTATAATGAAATTAGATGATGTAATGACTACACAAGAGGCGGCAGAACGCTGGAATGTTACTGCTGATTCTCTTAAACAAAACTGTAGGGGTCGTGTAAAGAATGGATTTTTAGAAGGAGAATTTAGGAAATCAGGGAAAATGTGGCTTGTCACTAGACAAGGGATGGAACGTCTATATGGCGAGGAATTAAAGTCTATATAAATTTATCTTGTACATTGGATGCTATTGCAGAAGGTGAATTATAATTGTTGTCTTTTGACGATATATGCAATGATAAAATAATATGCAATAAAATCTATAGAAAGCGCCCCTTTGGGGGCGCTTTTATGCTATAATTAGAGAATATTATTGATTCTGTAGAATTTAGTTTGTAGAGGTTGCCCATGAATTATACAAGTACACGTGGCACTGTTGCCGTAAATGAAACATATGCATTATTACATGGTTTGGCAGAAGATGGTGGTTTATACGTACCAGCTTTATTTCCAACAAATTGCTTAAGCTATAACGACATTAAAGATAAACCGTACCAAGAGGTAGCTGCTGTTGTATTAGCAAAATTATTCCCTTGCTTCTCCGAAGCACATCTTAAGGAAATGATTAACTCCGCTTACAGCGATGTAAACTTTAGCACTCGCGATATTGCACCTCTACATTCTTTACTTGAAAAAGTATCCGTATTGGAACTATTCCACGGCCGTACACAAGCGTTTAAAGATATGGCGCTTTCACTATTCCCATATTTATTGGTAGCCGCAAAAGAAGCGGAAGGGGAAGATAAAGAGGTTCTTATCCTAACAGCTACATCTGGTGATACCGGCAAGGCTGCTCTTGAAGGGTTTAAAGATGTACCTGGTACGCATATTCAAGTATTCTATCCAACTGATGGTGTTAGCCCTATGCAAGCAGAACAAATGCAAAAGCAAGAAGGCGCTAATGTTAACGTAACGGCTATTCATGGTAACTTTGATGATGCTCAACAATTCTTGAAACGTTTATTCGTCGATGCAGATACAGCAAAAGAAGTAGCCGAAAAAGGCGTTATGTTCTCTAGTGCGAACTCCATCAATATCGGTCGTTTAGCACCGCAAGTGGTATACTATGTGAATGCTTATGCTGAGCTTGTTGCACAAGGTGCTATCCATGAAGATGAAGCATTTAATGTAGTGGTTCCAACAGGTAATTTTGGTAACATATTGGCTGCTTACTATGCTAAAAAGATGGGGATTCCTATCGGTAAATTGATCTGTGCATCCAATCAAAATAATGTACTTACTGATTTCTTTAGAACTGGTACATACGATATGAATCGTCCGTTCTATACGACGATTTCTCCATCCATGGATATCCTTGAATCCTCTAACTTTGAACGTTTCTTGTACTATATTTCCGGTGAGGATAGTGAAAGAACAGCTCAATGGATGAAGGATTTGAAATCTACAGGCAAATTATCTGTCAATGAAGAAGAATTTAAACGTGTTCAAGCTAATTTCAGCGGTGCCTATGTAAATGATGAAGAAACAAAGGCCATTATTGAGCAAGTGTATAACTCCTATGGATATTTAATGGATCCTCATACCGCTGTTGCGATGGGCGCATATATGAAAGAATTAGAAGCACATCCAGAGGATGGTGCTCGTCATACGATCATCGCATCTACTGCACATCCATTTAAATTCCCAACACCTATTTGTGAGGCTCTTGATATTAAGGTTGGTTCTACCCCTTATGAAAGCTTAGATAATATCTCTGCTGTAACTGGTGTAGCATTCCCTAAACAATTGGCTGCGTTAAAATCCAAATCGTTGCGCTTTACAAAAGCCATCGACAAAGAAAATATGAAACAAGAAATTCTAGATTTTGTTGATACATTCTCTAAATAATGATTGCCGCCTCTCCTTGTAGGGGCGGTTTCTTATTGTATTGGTTATCGATATATTGTATCGACGAGATAGGAGGATATATGGCAAAAAAAGGGTTAATCTATGCGCTTCTTTCGGCACTTTTGCTGAGTACTATGAATTTGTTCGTTAAGATGCTAGGATCGAATATTCCATCTGGAGAGATTGCATTCTTTCGCGGATTATTTGGCACCGTTGCAGTTCTTATCGTTATGTATATAAAGGGCATCCGCTTTTCCACGGAGGACCGAGGCTTGCTTGTTATGCGAGGTCTCTATGGCGGTTTTGGTATGGTGTGTAACTTTATAGCCTTGGTACATATGAAGATGTCTGATGCTACCATATTGTTTCAAACATCGGGTATTTTCGTGTTTATCTTTAGCGCCTTTTTCCTTAAGGAACGCGTTCCAAAGGGTGCTGGTAAATGGCTTATTCTAATCTTCATAGCCGTAATGGTGATGGTTAATCCTTTTAGCTATGGTGGATTTACCTGGTATGCACTAGTCGCTGTATTGGGTGCTGCTTTATCGGCCGCAGCTTATACGACGATTCGCTCTATTAGTAAGCATGGTAAGCATAGTAATTTTGAAATTATGGCGTATTTCTTGATTACAGGTATGATTGCCGGTCTTGTGACGACCGATGGATTTGTAATGCCAGAAGGTCAAGAATGGCTCATTATTACTGCTATTGGCGGTATAACCGTAGTGGCTCAATTCTTCTTGACGGGTGCTTTTGTTACAACAAATGCTGTTGTAGCTCAATTCTTGCAATATGTAGGCGTCTTTATTAGCTCCTTCTATGGTTTTTTATTCTTTGGTGAAAGCTTATCCATCGAAACGGTAGGCGCTGGTATCGCCATGTTTGTGGCGTCCGTTATGTTGGCACGCTTAAAAGAGCAAAATGGGCCTATACGTGAAGGCAAGGTCATAGAGGAAAAAACAAAATAAATGTCGAATACTATATAAGTAGTATTGGTGCATACTCAAGATGCGACCATCAATTAGGGATATCATTGTATGGTTGCATCTTTTTGTATATTGTAGGAGTGTGATGGCTATGTTTATGGAGTGGATTAAAATTGAGAATTACCGTAATCTCGTAGATATTGAACTACACTTTCACAATGATATTAATTACTTTGTAGGCGAAAATGCAGTGGGGAAATCCAATTTTCTTGACCTCTTAGAGCAAATGATGAATGCACGAGGTTTTCAAGAAAGTGACTTTGCTGATGTACATAGACTGATACGCATTGAGTGTAAAATGTCTTTTTCTGAGCTCACTACATCATTTCAGGATATGATTGGTCCAGAAGATGGTATATATCTACGCCTTGAACAAGTGGTACAAGAGGTATATCCACGACTCTATAAGATGGATGGAGAGAAATTGACACCGGTACCATTGTCTATGTTGCGCCATACAATATATATGTGTCATCGCGATACATCAGAGGCGGAACTTTATTCCATTCCTACATCGGTGTATATGGAACTGGGGAAACAGCTTGTTACCTATCTGCCTAAGACTGGATTGACATCAGATGATGCCATCACATTAGATAGCTTTATCAATGTAAGGATGGGGCTTGATCCCGAATGTGTTCTTAATATTCAGCGTCTTGTAGAACTGTTAACATCCTCTACAGAGGCAAACTTAATTCGTAAGTATTCCATAGATAATGTACGGCTTATCATGGCGGTAGCGCTAAAGATTTTGGCTCAAATTTACATGAAGGTGCACAGTGCATCCTCCAATTTAGAATCATTGCTCGTGTATGACAGTGAAGGCCGTCGATTTTTACCTGTCTTTATCAGCGTAGATGAGCCGGAATTACATTTGAGTCCTTATTTGCAACGAGCCGTATTAAACTATTATCGTCAAATTGCGACCAATGAAAATGCTGAATTTTTAGCATTAATTAAACAGTTATTTCAAATTGATGGTCTATTGGGTCAATTATTTGTGGTAACTCATAGTACCGATGCATTGGTAGACGATTATCGTCATATTATACGCATGTATCGTGATGAAACGGGTCTCGTTCGCGCCGCATGCGGGGTGACATTTAAATTTGCTCGCGAAGTAGAAAAGCATTTGATTATGCATTTCCCTGAAGCGAAGGAAGCCCTCTATGCACGGTGTATCATCTTGGTGGAAGGGGAAACTGAGTATGGTAGTTTTGCAGGTATGGCCAAAAAATTAAATGTAGATTTTGATTATTTTGGTATATGTCTTATTAATGCACGTGGAGAATCTTCTATTAGTAAGCTTCATAAATTATTTAAAAGCTTTGCCATTCCGACGGTAGCACTCTATGACAGAGATGTAATGGATAAGCATAGCAAGTCTCATGTTAATGTCTTTTACACAAATGAAATCTGTTTTGAAATGGATGTAGTATCCCATTTGATTCGACATCATCATCGGGATGTATTGGACAGCATTATTCAGGATCTTATTGATACAGGGCGTGGTATGGTAACAAAGGATATGGCACGCCGCGGTTTTGCTAAGTTGGGACTTGATAATCATCAAGTGGTACAACGATGTTTGAAGAATATCAAGGCAAAGGATATAGATACATTATTGGCGTACTATTTCTCTTGGTTTTATAGCAATAAAGGTGTGATTGTAGGGCGTAGAATTGCCTACTATATACCGGATCATATGATTCCACCAGCCTTTATTGCGGTTATTGAACGGGCTAAAGTTTTATCTCTAGAATCATCTATTATGAAAATAGGATGATAAGTATATTAAAAACTTTCAATAAACTATATCGAAAAATGTTGACATAGATGCAGTTTTCTTTTATGATTAATGAGGTTAATTTTTCCGAACGGTATTAAGTGTGAGTAGGAGTTAAACATGAAGGAATTTATTAAAGAGTTTAAAGAGTTCGCTTTTAAAGGGAACATGATGGACCTCGCTGTAGGTATGATTATTGGTGCAGCTTTCACAGCATTAGTGAATTCTGTAGTTAGCAATTTGTTCATGCCATTAATCAGTGTGTTCACTGGTGGTATTGATTTTAGCAATCTATATTTGCCATTAAGTGAAGCATCTAAAGAGGCATTTGTAAATGGTGCTGATATTGCAACAGCTCGCTCTGCCGGTGCTGTATTGCCTTACGGTACATTCATTACTGACCTTATTCAATTCTTAATCTTAGCATTCGTTGTATTCTTAATGATTCGCGCATTGACGAAGCTAATGCAAAGTGCTAAGAAAGAAGCTGAAGAAGCACCAGCGACTACAAAAGAATGTCCATTCTGTAAAACAGAAATCAATATAGATGCGGTTAAATGTCCTAACTGTACATCTGATTTAAAATAATCAACACACTAAGAAAGAGTTCTAGAAGCATAATGCTTTTAGAACTCTTTTTTGTTGTAACTTAGCCCTGAGTTTTGGTAAATTTCCAATTATAGGATACAATATAGATACATATAGTTTTCGTTGTAAATGATATGTTGTTACAGCATTTTAGAATATATAGAAGGGATGAAATGATTATGGAACGTAAACCATTAGTAGTGGTACCTGGCTTAGTGCGACGTGATGCTATTGCCTATTTACAAGAACATGTTGACGTACGTCAGTGGACAGAAAAAACTAAAATGCCTAGAGAGGTTTTAAAAGAATGGTTACGCGATGCTGATGGTTTGTGGTCTATTAATTCCATATCGGTTGATGCGGACCTTGTGAAAGATGCGCCTAATTTAAAGGTCATTGCACAAGCCTCAGTAGGCTATGACAATGTAAAGATTGATGAACTTACGGCGGCGGGCATTCCTTATGGCAATACGCCAGGTGTTCTCAACGAAACCGTAGCAGAACTCGCTTTCACATTGATTGCTACGGCCAGTCGTCGCATTATTGAAAATGCAATTTTTGTAAAAAATGGCCGTTGGGCTGAGCGTCCTTCTAATATTAAGGGCTTTGATTTGAGTCGCCGCACATTGGGTATCATTGGTATGGGCGCCATCGGTGTTTCCATTTCTCGACGTGCTCGCGCCTTTGGTATGACCGTTGTATATCATAATCGACATCAACGTAATGACGATAAATTGTATAGAACAACATATATGGAATTAGATGAGCTACTCGCTACGAGTGATGTGGTATGTATCATGGCGCCACTTACGGATGAAACGTATCATATGTGCGATGCCGAGTTCTTTAAGAAAATGAAAAAGACCGCATTGTTCGTCAATGTAGGTCGCGGTGCCATCGTTGATACAGATGCACTCATCGATGCTCTTAAAACTGGTGAAATCGATTATGCTGCACTTGATGTAACTGATCCAGAACCACTACCAGCAGATCATCCATTATTGTCCATTGATAACTGTTTAATTGTTCCTCATATTGGTTCGTATACAGATCGCACGCGATATGATATGTCCATGTTGACAGCGAATAATATCATTGCTGGTGTTCATAAAAAACCTCTACAAACATGTGTTAATGAAGAGGTGAATTATAAAATGTGCGGTCCTATATAAAATATGGTAAAATAAAAGAATATTTATCGTATGGAGGTTGTAACGTTGGAACATAAAGATACTGAACAAACTGTAGCTCCTGAAGAAGTTGTATCCATTAACTTTATCGAAGCTGAAATAAATAAAGATAATGAAGAGGGCGTATACGGTGGCCGTGTACATACGCGATTCCCACCAGAACCAAATGGGTATTTACATATCGGCCATGCTAAGTCCATTTGCCTTAACTTTGGGTTAGGCGAAGAATATAAGGGCTTAACAAATTTACGCTTTGATGACACAAATCCAGAAAAGGAAGATGTGGAATATGTAAATTCCATTAAGGAAGACGTGGAATGGCTTGGATTCCATTGGGATGGCGACGTACGTTATGCATCTGATTACTTTGGCAAAATGTATGATTATGCTAAAAAGCTTATCTCCTTGGGTAAGGCTTATGTAGATGATCAAACAGCAGAAGAAATCCGTCAAACGCGTGGCGATTTCTCTACACCAGGTACAAATAGCCCATATCGCAATCGCTCTGTAGAAGAAAATTTAAAACTCTTTGAAGAAATGAAAGAGGGGAAATACAAGGATGGCGAAAAGGTATTACGCGCTAAAATTGATATGGCGGATCCTAATATCGTCATGCGCGATCCTGTATTGTATCGTATTGTAAATGCAGCGCATCACCGTACAGGATCTGAATGGAGCATTTATCCAATGTACGACTTTGCACATCCTATTGAGGATGCTATTGAACGCATTACCCATTCCGTATGTACATTGGAATTTGAAGTGCATCGTCCATTGTATAATTGGGTTCTCGAAGATTGGGAAGACACTGAAAAACCTCGCCAAATCGAGTTCGCTCGTTTAAATGTAACAAAAATGGTTATGTCTAAACGCAAATTACGTGCTCTTGTAGAGGCTGGCCTCGTATCCGGTTGGGATGATCCTCGTATGCCTACCATTTCTGGCTTACGCCGTCGTGGCTATACACCAGAAGCCATCCGCGATTTCTGCGACCGCATTGGTGTCGCTAAGGCGGATAGCACCGTAGATATTGCATTGCTCGAATTCTGTATTCGTGAAGATTTGAAATTAAAAGCTCCACGTCCAATGGTTGTCATCGACCCTGTTAAGGTTATTATCGATAATTATCCAGAAGGTCAAACAGAACCTTGTGTGGTTGAAAATAATCCAGAAAATGAAGAACTCGGTACTCGTGAAGTTATGTTTGGTCGCGAAATTTATATTGAGCGCGCTGACTTTATGGAAGAACCGGTTAAGAAATTCTTCCGCTTGGCTCCGGGAAAAGAAGTACGCTTAAAAGGCGCTTATTTCATTACTTGCCAATCTGTTGTAAAGGATGAAAACGGTACCATTACCGAAATCCATTGTACCTATGACCCTGAAACGAAGAGCGGCAGTGGTTGCACACGTAAGGTAAAGGGTACATTGCATTGGGTTGAGGCTTCTACGGCTGTAGATATTGAAACTCGTTTATATGACTACTTGCTTAAAGAAGAATCCGATGGTAAAGACTTCTTAGCTGATTTTAATCATGAATCGTTACAAGTTATGCACAGTAAAGGTGAAGCAAGCCTTGCTAATACTGTTCCTGGCGATAGATTCCAATTCTTGCGTCAAGGTTATTTCGTAACTGATAAGGATAGCACTGCCGATCATATTGTGGTAAACCGCATCGTAGGTTTACGTGATACATGGGCAAAACAACAAAAGAAATAGTTGTGATTATACCGCCCCTTTAAGGGGCGGTTTTGTTTAGGAGAAAACTATGAAATCAATGATAGCTTTAGCTCTCGCTGGTGTTGTAGCGATGAGCACACCTGTACTTGTTGATGCGGCTAATATTAATGCTAGTAAATATGCCGCTGCATATGGAACGTATAATGGTATGAAACTTAACGAAGGTGTTACGATTTATGCCAATGCGCCAAAGGCTTTGTTCGCCGGCGCAGGTAAAACCGATGTAAAAACGGCTCTTATGCAAGCTGGTGCCAGCCGTGCCGAGGTATATACGCTTAACGTAAAACGAGAAAATGAAATGAATTACGCTGTATTTGCGAATGTGGTCGTAGGTGGTAAACATAATCTTGTTAACACCAAGCATGTGAGCACTGATGCCAGTGATGTCGGTAATTTGGTGGCGTCTATCAATGGAGGTAAAGCTGCTGAGCTAGGCCAATATCAAGTAGTGACACCTTTGGCTAAGCATAATAAAACATATGTAGGTGCACTAAAATATACAAGTAAAGATAATAATAATTCTTATAATGAGATTCTTCATGTTGCTGTTTCTGAAAGTAAATACGAGGGTCCTAGTGTGCGATTTATCGCTATAGATGAAGAAAGTGATGCTAAGGTATTTCCTCGTGTGAGCAACTTGCTAACTGGTAAATAATAAATAATTATTGAAATAAATTATCAATTATCTTGACAATATTTCTCATCGAGAGTACTATGTGTATATAGTAATCAATCTCAAGTAATGAGGCGGATTCTATATAGATATGCAACAGGCAGGTACGACTATGATGGATTCAATTGACAATATCATTGGATTTCATTGTGCACCGGCAATTCGAGGCATTAAGGTCTCGAATTTGGTTTCTATTCCACGGGACATGAATGAACAAATCCAATTCGTTTTGACTGAATATAATAAAGAGTTTAATGAAAAGGGTTTATTCTTCTTTGAATTATGTCGCTGTAAAGCACGTAGACTATTATTGGTGTTCCGTGAAACACAATTACGAGACTATGTACGGCAACCTGCGGTGATGACATTTTTGAAAGCCTACGGTTATCAAGATAGTATGAGCATTATGGAGATGCTTGAACATTTGCGATATCGTATGGAATCAAGCGTTGATTTCCCTCATGAAATTGGTGTATTCCTTGGATATCCATTAATGGATGTGAAGTATTTTATTTCTCGTCGCGGTAATGGATACTCTATGTGTGGTGAATGGAAGGTTTACCACGATGTAGTAGATGCACAACGCTCTTTCCTATGTTACAAAGCATGTCGTGAATTTTGTCAAACTCAATTGATGTTGGGAAAAACATTTAGTTCATTGGTCGCAAGAACGGCCTAGGAGGTACAAGATGATTGGTGTAATTTTTTGGTCCGGTACAGGCAATACAGAAAGAATGGCTTATGAAGTAGCTGAAGGTATCAAAGCTGCAGGTCAAGACGTAGAAGTGAAATCCGTTTCTGAAGTATCTGTTGATGAAGCAGCAGCTTACGATAAATTGGCTCTTGGTTGCGCTGACATGGGTGCTGAACAATTAGAAGAAGGCGAATTCGAACCATTCTACACTGAATTAGAAGGTAAATTGAGTGGTAAAAAAGTAGCAATCTTTGGCTCCTATGGTTGGGGTGGCACTTGGTTAGAAGACTGGGGCACTCGCATTAAAGATGCTGGCGGCGAATTAGTAGCTGACGGTGTAGCAATCTTGGGTGAACCAGATGATGACGGCAATGCACAATGCCAAGAATTGGGTAAAACATTAGCTAACGCATAACAACTTCATATTATATAAAGACTATAGCGATGGATGTGACATCGCTATAGTCTTTTTTGTATCTATTTATGGAAAGGTGTACTGCTTTGGTATATAATTAAATAATGTTATTGCAAAGGAGACGCATTATGAAGGACGAGCGATTTATAGTTACCTACCGAATTGAAGCCGACACATATGAAGACGCAAAGTCTATTGCTTGGGCTGTTCAAGTAGAACAAACGATTGAATTTCCTTATGAATTTGTAACTGATCCATATATTAAAAATACAATTACCGGTCGATTGGAATCTCTCGAACCGATGGCGCCAGATTCCGCACATGCAACTGTGGGAGTGATGCCGAATGTAGTGATTGATGCTTCTCGGTATTATCTAGCTCGCATTTCATATCATGTAGATACTACCGCATTAGAAGCAACGCAATTTTTAAATGTTGTATTTGGTAACTCATCGTTACAACCTCATATTTGGGTGGTAGACATAGAACTATGTCCTACATTATTTGACGTATTCAAAGGTCCACGATTTGGATTGCATGGTATTCGTAGATTGGTTGAAACGCCTACAAGACCGATGATTCAGGCTGTAATTAAACCTATGGGAATACCTAATGAAGAACTAGCTCGCATGTGTGCAGCGTATACGCGTGGTGGCGTCGATGTTATCAAGGATGATCATGGCATTACGAACCAATCCTTTTCGCAGTTTAAGGATCGTGTAAGACGATGTGCTGCTGCGGTGCGTGAGATGAATGAAGCGCATGGAAAACACGCATTATATGCAGCTAATGTGTCTGGTGATGGCACAGATGTATTAGAACGCGCTTATTTCGCTAAAGAGGCGGGTGCTACGGCGCTTATGGTAGCCACAGGTTTAGTTGGCTCTGGTTGGTTACATAAATTAGCTACCGATGAAAAATTGCGCTTGCCGATTATTCACCACCCTGCCTATTCTGGTGGTTTTGTGAGCCCTGGTGTATCCGGTATTGCCGACTATTTACAGTTGGGATTCTTGCCTCGATTATTTGGCGCTGATATGATGGTTTTTGTATCCTATGGAGGGCGCTTTACCTTTACCCAAGAGCAATGTAAGCGTATTGCCGCGTATATTAAACATCCTGTAGGATTGGTGAAAGCAGGCTGTCCGGCTCCTGGTGGTGGCGTGACTGATGCGCGCCTTACAGAATTAGTCGAGTTGTACGGAAATGATACGATGTTCCTCGTTGGAGGCGATATGTTCCGTCGTGGACCAGATCTTGAGTCGAATATGGCGTATTTTGTTAATCGATTAGAAGAACTGTCACAATTGAAACAATAATAGTTGTGAAAGTTGGACTTTCACTAACGCAATCGTACGGTGATTGAAAGACTTTCACCAATAGAAATAATTAATTATATGGAGTAGTTTAATGAGTGAAACCTCACCTTTAGAGGTCCATGTTCTTGCCAGTGGTAGCAAGGGTAATTGTACAGTTATAAAAAAAGGAAATTCTGTAATATTACATGATGTGGGTATTAGTTGCCGGCGCATCGTTAATGGGCTGAAAGAATTACATATCGATATGAGCCAGGTTGAGGGAATATTTATTAGCCACGAACATACCGACCATATTGCGGGGCTACAACAACTATTAAAGCGTTTTGATATTCCTGTATATACTAAGCAAGGCACGTGGCGTGAAATCCAAGATAAGTTAATCGTTCCAAAACATCAACTGGTGGAATTGACAAAGGGGAGTTTGGAGCTTGGAAATCTTACGGTGGAACCCTTTAGTGTTAGTCATGATGCGGCAGATCCTATAGGCATCAATGTATATTCTGGCAAGGACAAGGCTACGGTTGTCACCGATACAGGTGTGATTACGGACGATATATTGCACCGATTAGATGGCAGCACATTGCTAGTCTTGGAGGCTAACTATGATCCTCAGATGTTGCGTTTTGGACCGTATCAACCGTTTTTAAAGCAACGCGTAGCCAGTGATGAAGGCCATTTGAGCAATGAAATGGCGGCACAGGCCTTACTCATGATGAAACGACCTGATTTTATGCAGGTCATTTTGGCACATCGCTCTGAAAATAATAATAACCCTGTCCTCGTAACGCAGACGATTGGTCAAATGCTCGTCGATGGGGGCGTTAAAATAGGACCGGAAATGAAATTACAGCATGGCCAACCTAACGAAATAGTATCCATGCAGTCTGTTCATAAAAATTAGAGGTACATCTTGTATGAAGTTTCATGTAATCTGTATTGGTAAATTAAAAGAAGCGTATCTCCGCGAAGGGGTTGCAGAGTTTGTAAAACGTATGCGCCCTTATGGAGGTATTACAATTACTGAATTGAATGAAAGTAAAATAGGGGATAAGCCTAGTGATGCGGACCGTAAACAAGTAGTCGTAGAAGAGGGGCAACGTTTATTAAAGGCTGTTCCTAAATCGGCATACACCGTATTACTAGATGTATATGGTAAAACGATATCTTCTGAAAATTTGGCCTCTATGGTATCTAAATTAGAGGTAGATGGCATCAGCGATATGGCCTTTATCATAGGTGGTGCCTTTGGAGTTAGTGACGAATTGCGCCGTTCTGTAAAATTTAAGTTATCCTTTAGCCCGATGACCTTTACTCATCAAATGGTTCGATTGTTGTTGGTAGAACAGATTTACCGCAGTGCCAAGATAAATCGCAATGAACCATACCATTGGTGATATACTTAACTAAATATTATTTATATACAATTTTTGAAAAAGGAGTTTTCAACTCTAAGGTCGAATAGTATAATAAAGAGTAAAGTTATATGAAGGAGGAATTCCCTATGAAAATCCAAGACGTAATGAATAAATATCCTGTTACAGTTGGTAAAGATGCTCCCATTTCTGATGTAGCAGACTTATTGGTTAAATATAATTTAACAGCTGTCTCTGTAGTGGATGAAGAAAATAAATTGTTAGGTATCATTTCAGAAGGTGATTTGTTATACAAAAAGGTTCGCCCTCATGTACCTCATTATGTAAATGTTTTGGGCGCTAGTATCTATTACAATGGTATTGGTGAATACAATGCACAATTCAAAAAATTGTTAGCATCCCATGTATATGAATTGATGACTAGCGATGTTATTACTACAACACCGGATAAAGATGTAGAAGAAATCGTATCCGTTATGCTTGATCAACATTTGAAAAACATCCCTGTTGTAGATAAAGAGTACCGTTTGATTGGTATTTTATCTCGTCGTGATATCATTAAATTGATTGCAAAAGATAACTAATTATTTACATATATGCAATACTAAACAGCCACTCCCTATGAGTGGCTGTTTCCTTATAATGCTAAGAATTGCATTGAATTTTCATTTATGATATTATAAGGAGTGCATAATATACTACAGAAATTTGGGCGTTTGCCCTTCAAGGAGGACATATTTTAATGAAAGCAACTGTAAATCCTGTTGATCAACACGTAGTAACTTTAACTATCGAAGTACCTGCAGCAGAAGTAGACAAAGGTATCAAACAAGCGGTAAAACGCATTGCAAACCAAGTGAACATTCCTGGCTTCCGTAAAGGCCACGCACCTCGTCGTGTATTGGAAATGAACTTTGGTAAAGAAGCTATCTTGGAAGAAGCATTTGACGTATTGGCTAGCCAAAACTATAGTGCTGCTCTTCGTGAAAACGATATCGTTCCTGTATCTGATCCAGAAACAGAACGCGTACAATTCGAAGAAGGTAAAGATTTAATCTTCAAAGTAACTGTAACAAAACGCCCAGAAGTTAAACTTGGCGATTACAAAGGCTTAGAAGCTACAAAACAAGACGCTACTGTAACTGATGAACAAATCGAAGAACAATTGAACAATATCCGTGAACAACAAGCTAAAATGGTTGTTGCTGAAGAAGGCGCTACAATTCAAAAAGACGACTTCGCAGTAATCGATTTCGCTGGTTCTGTTGACGGTAAACCATTTGATGGTGGCGAAGGTAAATCCTACCCATTACAAATTGGTTCCGGTAGCTTCATCCCAGGCTTCGAAGATCAATTGATCGGCGCAAAAGCTGGTGATGATGTAACTGTAAAAGTAACATTCCCAGAAGACTACTTCGTAGCTGAATTAGCTGGTAAAGAAGCAGAATTCAAAACTCATATCCATGATATTAAACGTAAAGAATTGCCTGAATTGAACGATGAATTCGCAAAAGAAGCAAGCTCTTACGAAACTATTGAAGAATTGAAAAACGATCTTCGCGCTAAAATGGAAGAAGAAGCATCCCGTCGTGCCATCGACACTTACAATGCTGATTTGATCCAAGCAGCTGTTAAAAATGCAACTGTAGATATTCCAGAAGTGATGATCAATGATCGCGTAGAACAAATGATTCAAGAATTGGCTATGAACATGGAAGGCCGTGGCTTGAAACTTGATGACTACTTGAAATTCTCCAATAAAACTATCGAAGATTTACGCACTGAATACAAAGATTCCGCAGCTGAAAATGTACGCGCTGATTTAGTATTGGACGCTATTGCAACTGCTGAAGGTATCGAAGTAACTCCAGATGATATGAATCGCGAAATCTTCATTATGGCTCAAAACTTTGGAGCAGATCCTAAAGAAGTTTGGGATATTATTGCAAAAGAAGGTCGTGTAGCTATGTTAGCAGGCTCTGTAGCTCGCAAAAAAGCAGCTCGATTCATCATCGATAATGCAAAAGGTGCAGAAGCAGCAGAATAATGCTTGCTCACTAGGTACATGAAAAGGTGATTATATGTATGTACCAATCGTAGTTGAACAAGGCGAACGTGGTGAACGTTCGTATGATATTTACTCTCGCTTATTAAAGGATCGCATTATCTTTTTAGGTGGACCTATTGATGATAATGTTGCAAATGCGGTGATTGCCCAAATGCTTTTCCTAGAAGCAGAGGATCCAGATAAAGATATTCATCTATATATTAATAGCCCAGGTGGTGTTGTAACTGCTGGTATGGCTATCTATGACACGATGCAATATATTAAACCAGATGTGTCTACCATTTGCGTAGGCTCTGCTGCAAGTATGGGGGCTGTATTATTGACAGCCGGTGCAAAGGGAAAACGCTTTGCATTGCCTCATGCGCGCGTTATGATTCACCAACCATTGGGTGGTGTACAAGGTCAAGCATCTGAAATCGAAATCCATGCCCGTGAAATTCTTCGTATGCGTGAAGAGTTAAATGGTATCCTAGCAGCTCGCAGTGGCCAAGATATTGAAGTGGTAGCACGTGATACTGATCGTGATAACTTCATGAGTGCCCAAGATGCCGTTGAATACGGTTTGATTGACGAGGTGTTAACCCGCGATACTCTAGAAAGCAAGTAATGGAGGCGCTCATTGGCAAAAGATAAAGATACTATGCGTTGTAGCTTTTGCGGACGCACAAGTGATGAAGTAAGAAAACTAGTGGCCGGTCCTAATGTGTACATCTGTGATGAATGCGTAGAAGTTTGTGAACGCATCATTGAAGATGAACTTGGTGACATCGGTACAGAAGACTTTAAATTAAAAGAATTGCCAACGCCAAAAGAAATTAAAGCTCATCTTGATCAATATGTCATTGGTCAAGATGATGCTAAAGTTTCCCTTGCGGTGGCAGTATATAATCACTACAAACGTCTACAAACAGATAATATGGTAGATGATGTAGAACTACAAAAGTCCAATGTTCTATTTATTGGACCTACAGGTAGTGGTAAAACATTATTGGCTCAAACATTGGCAAAAATGTTAGAGGTTCCATTTGCAATTGCAGATGCAACAAGCCTAACCGAGGCTGGCTATGTAGGGGAAGATGTAGAAAATATTCTATTAAAACTCATTCAAGCCGCCGATTATGATATTGAACGGGCTGAACGCGGTATTATTTACATCGATGAAATCGATAAGATTGCCCGTAAGTCTGAAAATCCTTCCATTACACGTGACGTGTCAGGGGAAGGTGTGCAACAAGCACTTTTAAAAATCTTAGAAGGTACCGTTGCTTCGGTGCCACCTCAAGGTGGTCGTAAGCATCCTAATCAAGAAATGTTACAAATCGATACTACTAATATTCTCTTTATTTGTGGTGGCGCATTTGATGGCATGGATAAGGTTATTACAAAACGTACCGCTAAGAAAACATTAGGTTTTGGTGCTGATGTACAACGTGCTGAAGAACGCGATGTATCTGCGATTCTCAAAGAGGTTGTACCTGAAGATTTATTGAAATTTGGTTTGATTCCTGAATTTATTGGTCGTTTGCCTGTTATGGTAACATTAGACCTATTAGATCGGGATGCATTGGTCCAAATTCTTACAAAACCGAAAAATGCATTGACTAAGCAATATGAAAAAATTCTATCCCTTGATGGTGTAGAATTAACATTTGAAGATGATGCATTAGAAGAAATCGCTGATGAAGCATTACAGCGTAAAACTGGTGCTCGTGGTTTGCGTGCCATTATTGAGAAGGTAATGAAGTATGTTATGTATGAAGTTCCATCTATGGATGATGTGGCAAAATGCATAGTTACCAGAGAAGCCGTAAAGGGCACAGGTGAACCTATACTCAAAAATGAGGCAGACAAAGACATCCAGCTGAAATCGTAATTCGAAGAAACTCATTTCTGTGTAGGAATGAGTTTCTTTTCATAATATAAATCCTTGGAGGACATATGAATTTACTCGAAGTAGGTATTCCTACCGTTCCCCTTAGAGGGATGGTTGTATATCCGAATATCGTGATTCACCTCGATATCGGTCGAGACAAATCCATCAAAGCGGTAGAAGCCGCAATGAACGAAGATCGCATTATGGCAGTGGTATCCCAAAAGGATGATTCTGTAGATGCACCTACCGTTCATGATTTAGCCCAAATGGGTACACTTGTAAAAATTAAACAAATGTTGCGCTTACCAGGTGGTATTGTTCGTGTTCTCGTTGAAGGTATTACTCGTATTCGTGTTATGAACATTACGAGCATGGATCCTTATTATGTAGGGGACTATGAACGTGTAGCATCCATTTTCGAAGATGATGTAGAACTTGAGGCATATCGTCGTTTAGTACAGTCTAAATTCAATGAATGGGCTGATGAAGCTAAAACGATCACTGAAGAAGGCGTTACACGCGTTATGGAATTTCGTGACCCTTGTGAACTAGCCGATCAAGTAGCATTTATGCTGCCTGTTAATAATGCAAAACGACAAGAGTTACTAGAAGAATTATCTGTTGCAAGACGATTGAACATGATTGTAGGCATTCTTAATATGGAATTACAAATTTCTGATTTGGAAAATTCCATCAACAATCAAGTTCGTCAAGCTATGGAAAAAACACAAAAAGAATATTTCTTGCGTGAAAAAATTCGCGTCATTCATGATGAATTGGGTGATAAGGGCGATCCTGAGGAAGAAGCAGATGAATTAAGAGAACAATTAAAAGCTCTTAATTTGAGCGAAGAGGTTCACAATCGTATCGATAAAGAAATTTCTCGCTATAGCCGCATGCCACAAATGATGCCAGAAGCGACCATTCTTAGAAATTATCTTGACTGGGTGCTAAGTTTACCATGGAACGATGTTACCGATGATCGTCTAGATATCAATGAAGCAAAAGATATTTTAGAGGCTGATCATTATGGCTTAGAAAAGGTTAAGAAACGTATCTTAGAATTCTTGGCAGTTCGCAAATTGACAGGTAAGAATAGCGGTTCCATCCTTTGCTTAGTAGGACCTCCTGGTGTTGGTAAAACATCGTTAGCTTCATCCATTGCTAAAGCGATGAATCGTAAATTCGTACGCGCATCCTTAGGCGGCGTTCGCGATGAAGCTGAAATTCGTGGCCATCGTCGTACATACATTGGCGCATTGCCAGGTCGTATGATTCAGGGCATTAAAAATGCAGGTACACGTAATCCTGTATTCTTGCTTGATGAAATCGATAAATTGGCATCCGATTATAAAGGTGATCCATCTTCTGCATTATTAGAAGTATTGGATCCGGAACAAAATAGTACATTTAGCGATCATTTTATTGAAATTCCATTTGATTTCTCCGATGTATTCTGGATTACTACGGCGAATGTGGCCTCTAATATTCCAGGCCCATTATTAGACCGTATGGAAATTATTGAGCTTTCAAGCTACATGGAAGATGAAAAATTAGAAATCGCTAAGCGCTATTTAGCACCTAAACAAATCGAAAAGAACGGTTTAAAAGATAATAAGATTAAACTATCTGATGCAGTGTTAAAGAAAATTGTATCCGAATATACTCGTGAAGCTGGCGTTCGTACCTTGGAAAAAACTATCGCTAAAGTATGCCGAAAAATGGCTTACCAAGTGGTAGAACAAGATATTGAAACTCCGAAGGTTTCCGTCAAGAATTTACACGAATACTTAGGCGCGCCTATCTTTATCGATCAAGAGCGTGAAAAGAAACCTCAAGTGGGCTATGTTAATGGACTTGCTTGGACCTCTGTAGGTGGTGTAGTATTACCTTGTGAAGCGACAACAATGGCAGGGACTGGCAAATTAGCACTAACCGGTAGCCTTGGTAAAGTAATGCAAGAATCCGGTCATGCTGCTATGAGCTATATTCGTCATAATGCAAAATCCTTGAAAATCGATGAAGAATTCTATAAAAAGTTAGACATTCACGTTCATCTTCCAGAAGGGGCAACACCAAAGGATGGTCCTTCTGCAGGGATTACGATGACATTAGCAATGGTATCTGCCTTGACGGGACGTAAGGTGCGCGCTGATCTCGCTATGACTGGTGAAATCACATTGCGTGGCCGCGTATTACCAATTGGCGGTCTTAAAGAGAAATTGTTGGCAGCATTGTCATACGGTGTGAAAGAGGTTTTAATTCCAAAAGGTAATGAAAAGGATATTCCTGAATTACCAGATAGTGTAAAAGAAGGTCTTATCATCACACCTGTTAAGACAATGGATGAAGTTTTAGCAAAGGCACTTGTATAATGCAAAAGAAGAAAAAATCCACAAAACATATGGGGCCAAAACCACAATATACAAGAAAAGAAATTAAGGGGCCTCGCATTATAGCAGCAAAATATAATACATCCTGTGTAAAAGCAGATCAATATCCTGAAGGGGATACGGTAGAAGTAGCCTTTTTAGGACGCTCTAATGTGGGCAAATCCTCATTGATTAATTCCTTATGTAATTATCGTGGCCTTGCTCTTGTGAGTGGACAGCCAGGGAAAACAAAGACGATAAACTATTTTGATATTGAATCAAAAGAGGATATTAGTGAAACTGAAGAACGTCGGTATCACTGGTTCTTAGTTGATTTGCCTGGATATGGTTTTGCAAAAACTAATAAAGATAATCGCAATATGTGGTCATCATTTATATCTGATTATATATTGCATTCTGAACGATTAATGTTATTATGCTTGCTTATCGATGGGCGTCATCCAGAGATGCCTATCGACAAAGTGGCGTTTGATTGGCTCGTTGAGGCCGGTGTGCCTCTTCAAATCGTGGTGACAAAGGTAGATAAGCTCAATGCTAAAGAGAAATCAATAAATTTAGCAAAAGTTAAAGCCATGTATCCAACTGATTCTCCACCGATTATGTATAGCTCATTGAAACATACGGGCCGTGAGTTATTGCAGCAACGAATTAATCAAGTACTAGTAGGGGAGGAAGCATGAGTAATTCAAACCAGTTAGAGATGATGGAACGCATCGCTCTTGATTTAGAGGGTGTTGAACGTGCTCTTGCGTCATCCTTTAACACAGGGTCTGAAGATTTTAATACACTGATTAGACCTTTATCCGAGGCCGGCGGTAAACGTTTGCGCGCGCAATTATGCTTGCTTATTGCCAATGCGGGTACATCGGTAGAGGAAGAGCGTATTAAGATTGCAGAAGCTGTAGAAATGTTACACCTAGCGACGTTGATTCATGATGATGTCTTAGATCAAGCGGAAATACGTCGCGGTGAAGAGACAATTCATAAGCACAAAGGCAATAAGGTTGCCATTTTAAGTGGTGACTATTTATTTGCGAAGGCATTCCGTATCGTATCCGAAATGCCACATATGGAATATTTAAAGATCTTTTCTCATATCATCACCTGTCTTGTGGAAGGTGAATTTATGCAAATGGAAGATGTGTATCGCATTGACCAAGGCATAGATCGATATATGACAAAGACGCAAAAGAAAACAGCCGACTTTATGGAGGGCTGCATGGAACTAGGGGGTCTGTTAGGTGGCTGGTCTAGTGATGAAATTATGTACCTAAAACGATATGGTCATGCGTTGGGGATGGCGTTCCAGATTACCGATGATATTATGGATTATCGCGAAACCTCAGACACGACAGGTAAACCTGTGGGGAATGACCTTCGAGAGGGCTTGTTAACCTATCCATTGCTTAGTATCGTTAATGAAAGCAATCAGAATCAGTTGTTGCAAGATATTAAGAACCTTAATCATGGCGGTAATGAACAAGAGATTATCGATTATGTTATTGCTCAGGGTGGTATAGATAATACATTACGGGTCGCACAACAATATTGTGATGATGCGTTATCTGCATTACAATCTATACGTGATTTTGATGGCAAAGAGTTTTTAGTATTAGCTGTTCAAAACTTAGCAGATAGAAAGGTATAATATGGAGGCCTTCGAACCTAAAGATTTCGAATATCCCATAAAGAAACCTTCATTTGATAGCGTAGTTCGACAAAAGCGTCGGGAACAAGCACAAAAAGCAGAACAAGAGCAATATGCCGTGGTAAATACTGAACAGAAAGAGGATGCTCCAGAGCCGTTATATACGGAGATGGAACAAAAGATGATGGACGAAGCTGCCAATTTATCGTTGGTAGGTCATCTATCAGAACTTCGTAGACGTATTATAATTATGGTTGTTGCTATTATCATAGGAACGGGCATTGCCTATTATTATGTAGACGTATTATTAGATATTTTATTAGCCCCTGCAGGCAAGTTATATTACATGCGTCCTACAGAAGCCTTCTTTACATATATGAAGGTATCCATCGTAGGCGGCATAATTTTGGCATCGCCTATCATACTGCATCAAATATGGCTCTTTGTGAAACCAGCATTGACAGTTCGCGAGAAACATCTATCAAACTGGATTTTACCAGTAGCCTTTTTGTTGTTTGTAACAGGTATTTTCTTTTCCTATATCTTAGTGTTACCTGCTGCGGTTAAGTTCTTTATGGGCTTTGCCACCGATGAATTGCAACCGATGTTTTCCATTGGTCAATATATGGACTTTGTATTGGCCTTTGTACTACCGTTCGGCTTTATATTCGAACTGCCATTGATTATTATCATTATGGGATATTTTAATTTAATTACATCCCAATTCTTAAAGAAGAAACGCAAAATATTTATTTTGCTTTCCTTTATTATAGGTGCAGTAATTTCACCTACACCGGATATGTTCTCACAAACCATGATTGCATTGCCGATGATATTATTATATGAAACTAGCCTCTTTGTGTTAGCTAAAGTGATGAAACGATAAGTACTTACTTTCAGGAGGAACGATGAAAACCTACGAAAATTTAACCACCTACAATCCTGGTGAAATCGAAAGTAAATGGTATTCCTATTGGGAAAACCAAGGTTACTTTCATGAAGAAGTAGACACTGACAAGGAACCATTTAGCATTGTATTACCACCTCCAAATGTAACAGGTATGTTGCATATGGGGCATGCGCTAGATAATACATTACAAGATATCTTGATTCGTTTTAAACGTATGCAAGGTTACAATGTATTATGGATGCCTGGTACAGACCATGCTGGTATTGCTACACAAATCAAGGTAGAAGAAATGCTCGCTAAAGAAGAGGGCAAATCTCGCTATGATTTAGGTCGTGAAAAATTCGTAGAACGCGTTTGGAAATGGAAGAAAGAATATGGCGATACCATTGTTAAACAAATTCGCAGCTTAGGTGCATCCTGTGACTGGAGCCGTGAACGTTTTACATTGGATGAAGGATACTATCATGCAGTACGTGAAGTATTTGTAAGCCTTTATGAAAAAGGTTTGATCTATCGTGGTGAACGCATCATCAACTGGTGCCCTCGTTGTGCAACAGCGTTGTCTGATGTAGAGGTAGAACACGAAGATGAGCACGGTCATTTATGGCATATTAAATATCCTGTAAAAGGTGAAGAAGGTCGCTTTGTTATCGTTGCGACAACACGTCCTGAAACAATGTTCGGCGACGTAGCGGTAGCAGTAAATCCTGAAGACGACCGTTATAAAGATTTAATTGGTAAAACATTAATTTTGCCATTTGTTGATCGTGAAATTCCTGTTATTGCTGATGACTATGTAGATGCAAGCTTTGGTACAGGTTGTGTAAAAATTACACCAGCCCATGACCCTAACGACTTTGAAATGGGTCAACGTCACAACTTAGAATCTATCGTTGTTATGAACAATGATGCGACAATGAACGAAGGTGCTGGTAAATTTAACGGCATGACACGCGAAGAAGCGCGTAAACAAGTGGTAGCTGAGCTTGATGAATTAGGATTGCTAGAAAAAATCGAAGATCATGACCATGCGGTTGGCCATTGTTCCCGTTGTAAAACAATTATTGAACCAATGGTTTCTAAACAATGGTTCGTAGATATGAAACCTCTTGCAGAGCCAGCATTGAAGGTTGTAAAAGATGGTGAAGTTCAATTCGTTCCTGAACGTTTTACTAAAACATATGTAAATTGGCTCGAAAACATCCGCGACTGGACGATTTCTCGTCAATTATGGTGGGGTCATCGTATTCCAGCGTGGTATTGTGATGACTGTGGTGAAACGATTGTTAGCCGTGAAGACATTACAGAATGCCCTCATTGTCATGGACATGTAACACAAGATCCAGATGTGCTTGATACATGGTTTAGTTCTGGTTTATGGCCATTTGCTACCATGGGTTGGCCTAAAGATACAGCAGAGCTTAAACAATGGTATCCAACAAGTGTACTCGTAACTGGTTATGATATTATCTTCTTCTGGGTTGCTCGTATGATTTTCATGGCTCTTGAGTTTGAACATGAAATTCCATTCAAACATGTATTTATTCATGGTCTTGTACGTGATAGCCAAGGCCGCAAGATGAGTAAATCCTTAGGCAATGGTATTAATCCATTAGATGTAATCGGCGAATATGGTGCTGATGCATTGCGCTTTACACTTGTAACAGGTAATACACCGGGCAATGATATGCGTTTCTACATGGAACGTGTGGAAGCAAACCGCAACTTTGCAAATAAAATTTGGAATGCTTCTAAATTCGTTCTCATGAATTTGACGAATTATGATGAAAGTTTCGTTCCTACTGAGGCTGATTTAACATTGGCTGATAAATGGATTGTCGAAAAATACAATGAAACCGTAGCAAGTATTACTGCAAATCTTGATAAATTTGAGCTTGGTGAAGCGGCTAGCTCCGTATATGATTTCATTTGGAATACCTATTGCGACTGGTACATTGAACTTGCAAAACCTCGTTTGTATAGCGATGCTAATGAACGCGATCGTCGCACTGTACAATATTTGCTTGTAACAATCTTGCGTCATATGCTTGAATTGTTGCATCCATTTATGCCATTCGTTACAGAACATATTTGGCAACACTTGCCTCATGAAGGTGAAAGCATTGTGATTGCTAAATGGCCAGAAGCGTTAGCTTTCACAAATCTTACAGAGGCTGCACATCAAATGGAAATCATGATGGATGCTATTAAAGGTATTCGTAACATGCGCGCCGAAATGAATGTACCTTTGGGCAAAAAAGCCGAAGTTATCGTAGCACCGACTGATGTGTCTATTGCTGAGGCCGTTGCAGAGCATAGCGATTATTTCGTAACACTTGCATGGGCTGAAAAGGTAACTATTCTAGGTGCTGATGATCCAAAACCTGAAAATGCAACCGTAACTGTTGTAAATGGTATGGAAGTATATCTTCTCTTGAAGGATCTTATCGATGCAGATAAAGAAAAAGAACGTATCGAAAAAGAAAAAGGTCAAATGCAAAAAGAAATTGCACGATTAGAAGGTAAATTGAGCAATCAAGGTTTCCTTGCAAAAGCACCAGAAGCAGTTGTAGCAAAAGAAAAAGAAAAACTAGAAGAATATAAACAAAAACAACAAGCGTTGTTAGAACGTGAAGAATTCTTAAAAACCTTATAGGAGGTTTATATGACATACGAAGAAGCCTTAACGTATTTAGAAGATACATCATCCTTTGGCATAAAACCGGGGTTAGAGCGTATTCGTGCATTATTGCAAGCGTTGGGGAATCCTGAACGAGATTATAAAATCATTCATGTTACGGGTACAAATGGTAAAGGTTCTGTAACAACCTATATTTCGTATGCTCTATTTACCAGTGGATTACGGGTGGGGCGATTTACATCGCCTCACCTTGAATCTTATACGGAGCGTATAGAAATTAATGATGTTCAAATTAGCAAAGACGCTTTTGGCAATTTGATCGATTGTGTTCGACAAGGCGTAGATAAGATTATTGCTGATGGGGTAGAGCCACCTACGCAATTTGAAATTCTAACGGCCGCAGCATTCCTATTCTTTAAAGAACAAGGTGTAGACTATGCTGTTGTAGAAGCTGGCTTGGGTGGATTACTGGATTCAACGAATGTTGTGACACCAGTGGTTTCCGTTATTACTAATGTTACCCTTGATCATCAAGCGTATTGTGGCAATACGGTTGAAGAGATTGCCAAGCATAAGGCGGGCATTATAAAAGAAGGTGTTCCTGTTGTAACGGCGGCTCAAGAAGGACCATTAAAGGTCATTGAAGAGACAGCTGAAGAAAAACATGCACCATTATATGTGTTTAACAAAAAGTTTGGTATCGATAGCCGTAGTGTAGTGCCTGGTGGGCAATTGATTACGGTCAGTGCTATTGGCGCACCGCCTGCTATGTTATTTACAACGATGGCTGGGATTCATCAATCTGTCAATTTGGCTTGTGCATTACAAGCTGTACGCCTAGTTATGGAACATGATGATGCTATTAGTGAAGAAACAATGCGCGAAGGCTTTGCCCGTGCCACTTGGGCTGGTCGTTTTGAGATTAAAAAAACGTTGGATCGAACATTTATATTTGATGGTGCCCACAATGCAGCCGGCGCAGAATCTTTCGGTATGACTTACCATGAATTATTTGGAGATACGCCAAAAACAATGGTGATGGCTATTTTGTCAGATAAGGATGAAATGGGTATTATTCATGAAGTTGTAAAACCAAAAGATACAGTCATTGCAGTGGCTGCACCAACACCACGTACAGAGGTGCCAGAGAAATTGGTAGAAACCGTTCGGCAATGTGTGAAAGGGGTAGTGGCACAGACAGAAGATTCTGTGAGCAGTGCTCTTGATTTAGCATTACAATCGACACAAGATGGAGATATCATTGTTGTGTGTGGATCGTTATATATTCTTGGCGAAGCTCGCGGTTGGTTACAGAACCGTATGAGCCACTAGGTAATCGTTATGGAACACTCATTATTTCCAACGGAAACAAAGTTGAAGTTTTATATTGAACGACTCATTTATGGTGTGGCTATTGCCATGCCTCTACAACCGATGGTAGGGGATGTGCTCTTGTGGTTGGCCGTTGGGCTTGCCATTGTCGATTTAATACGAAGTCGTAGTCTTAGCTTGCCTACGGGCTGGTTGTCTTGGACTGTTATGTTTTTCGTCCTTTGGACGGGCGTATCAGCTGCCCTTTCTGATAATGCGCAATGGGCTTTGACAAGTTGGTTTTATCAGATTGTGGCCGGTGGCGGTATTTATTATTTAGTACGTACCTATATTAGTACGCCAAAACAGTGGCGTTATTTTCTTCAATGTACATTGGGAACGGCGATTCTCGTTTGTTGTATAGGTGCTTATGAATATATTTTTATTCCTAATCATCATATAAAGGAATGGGTTGATGCCATCCAATTTCCAAAATTAATGCGACGCATGTCGTCAACATTGACGAATCCCAATCTGTTGGGCGCTTACTTGTTGATGATTCTAAGCGTTAGTATTAGCTATTTATTGGTTTACTGGAAGGGCTTATCCGATAAAATCTTATCGGAGGAATATAAGAAACAAATCTATATGATGATTCCCATAGCATTAATACTTTTTGTTACCATGCTATTAACGTATTCACGTGGCATATGGATCAGTTTTGGTGCCATGATTATTTACTGGGGAATTTTTGTAGAACGTCGTTTATTATTATCCTTGTTAGCAATCCCCATCATTCTATATTTTTATGATGGAGAAATTGCTACTCGTCTTTGGTCTATATTTCAAGGTCATGATACATCGGCTGATTTACGATGGGCCTTGTGGGATAGCACGATGTACATTGTTCGTGAAAATCCTGTGTGGGGGATTGGGTGGAATACATTTTACTTAGTATATCCAGAATATAATTATTATATTCAAGGTCCTAATGTATTGATGTATCACGCTCATAATTTATACCTTAATATGTTGGCTGAAATAGGCATACCAGGACTTATCTCCTTTATAACTGTATTAATAGGTCATGTGGTTACATCTATACGTCTAAAAGGTGATGTGTTCCGTAAGGCTGCCTCCATCGGTGTCGGTGCTTTAGCAGTTGGTGTTCTTGTGAGCGGTTTGTCCGATTTTGAATTATATAGTCACCAAGTAACGATTACATTCTGGTTATTACTAGGATGGGTAGGTGCTTTTGTGAAAGTTCAACAAAATCAGACTAAAATCAATCATAATTAAAACGCATCGAAAAAAATCGAAATTGTTGTGTTATGTATAATAAGAATTAGAATAAGAGTGAATTGAAGAGAATCTATATATTGTATAGAAATTCTTCGATTCACTCTTTTTTAACTATATATATGAAATTATAAAAATATATCTATAATTCCTGAGAGTTATAACGATGTGAATTTAATTTATCCTAAAAATGGAAAATCCATGACTTTTAGTCATAATGACCCATAAATATGTGACAAAAAATACATTTTATGCATATAAGTTGACAATGCGATTGTAAAAGCATACGATGAAGTTGGTTTAAGGAACGGTTTAGACCAAGAGATTGATCAACTGTCGTTTAACAAGGTGATTTTAAGGAGATGGTACGATGATAGACATCAAAGATCGCGTTAAAAATGCGGCCCTCCAAGGCAAAATTGTCACAGCTTATGAAGCAGCTCAAATGATTAACCACAATGATAAAGTTGGTATTTCCGGCTTTACTCCATCTGGTTATGCAAAAGCTGTACCATTGGCTTTGGCTGAACGAATGGAAAAAGAACCATTCAAAATTGATTTATGGACAGGTGCTTCCGTAGGTGATGAAGCCGACGGTGCATTAACACGTGCACATGGTATTAACCGTCGTTTCCCTTATCAAACAAATGGGGATACACGCAAAGCTTTAAATAGCGGCGACATCAAATACATTGATATGCACTTAAGTACAATGGCGCAAAATGTACGCTATGGTTTCTTTGGTGATTTAGATGTAGCTATCGTAGAAGTTTGTCAAATCAATGAAGATGGCTCTTTAGTACCTACAACATCTGTTGGTAACTCTCCAACATTTGTTAGCCAAGCTAAAAAAGTTATCGTAGAAGTAAACGTATCTCAACCATTATCTTTGGTTGGTATGCATGATATCTACGAACCACTTGATCCACCATATCGCAAACCAATTCCATTGGAACATGCTGGTGATCGTATTGGTACTGATGCAATTCCTTGTGACCCAGACAAAATCATTGCAGTAGTTCCTTGTGATGTTCCTGATACTACAAGACCTTTGGCACCTATCGATGATGATGCAAAAGCAATGAGTCAACACCTTATCAAATTCTTTGAACAAGAAATCGGTGAAGGTCGTTTACCTGAAAACTTGCTTCCATTGCAATCTGGCGTAGGTTCTGTAGCAAATGCAGTAATCAGCGGATTGGCTCAAGGCCCATTCAAAGATTTGTCCATTTATACAGAAGTAATCCAAGATGGTATGTTTGACTTAATCGATGCAGGTAAAGTAACTGTATGTTCCGGTACTGCATTAAGTCCTTCTCCAGATGGGTTGAAACGTTTCTATAATAACATCGATGAATATCGTAAAAAGATTATTCTTCGTCCACAAGAAATTTCCAACAACCCTGGTATTGCTCGCCGTATTGGTGTCATTGCCATGAATACCGCTATCGAATTTGATATTTTTGGCAATGTAAACTCTACTCATATTATGGGTAGCAAAATGATGAACGGTATTGGCGGATCTGGTGACTTTGCACGTAGTGCATATCTCACTATTTTCTGTACTAATTCCGTTGCAAAAGGTGGCGACATCAGTTCTATCGTTCCATATGTATCTCATGTGGATCACCCAGAACATGACACTATGATTTTCTGTACAGAACAAGGTGTTGCTGACTGTCGTGGTTTGAGCCCAGTGGAAAGAGCTCGTTTGATCATTGAAAAATGTGCTCACCCAGACTACAAACCAATGTTAACTGAATACCTCGAAAAAGCACTCGCTGCAACTAAGAATGCCCATACACCAATGTTGCTCGACGAAGCTCTTTCTTGGCATAAACGCTTCACAGAAACTGGAAGCATGAAAAAATAACCTGTTTTTTTAGGAGGATGATGAAAACATGGCTTACGAAAACCTTAAAGCCCAAATTGCTGAGTACAATAAACTTTGTGACGAAAAGTGTGTAAAAACTCCAGAACGTCAAAACTTGAAATACAACCGCGTGTATACACCAGTTGATATTGAAGGCTTTGATTATGAACGTGATTTGGGTATGCCTGGTGAATATCCATATACTCGTGGCGTACAACCTACAATGTACCGTGGTCGTTTCTGGACTATGCGTATGTATGCTGGTTTCGCGACAGCTGAAGAATCTAACAAACGTTACCGTTACCTTATCGAATCCGGTGCAACTGGTCTTTCCTGTGCATTCGACTTACCTACACAAATCGGTTATGACTCTGATGACGTTATGGCTGAAGGCGAAGTTGGTAAAGTAGGTGTAGCGATTGACTCCTTGGCAGATATGGAAATCTTGTTCAACGGCATCGACCTTGGCAAAGTATCCACTTCCATGACAATCAACGCTCCAGCATCCGTTTTGTTGGCAATGTATATCGCAGTAGCTGAAAAACAAGGCGTACCTTCCACAGAATTGAAAGGTACAATTCAAAATGATATTTTGAAAGAATACGCAGCTCGTGGTACTTACATTTTCCCTCCAAAACCATCCATGCGTTTGATCACTAATATCTTTGAATATTGCTCTCAATACGTTCCAAAATGGAATACAATTTCCATTTCCGGTTACCATATCCGTGAAGCAGGTTCCACAGCAGCACAAGAAATCGCATTTACAATTGCTGATGGTATCGCATATGTAGAAGCAGCTTTGAAAGCTGGTCTTGATGTTGATACATTCGCTGGTCGTCTTTCCTTCTTCTGGAATGCTCATAACAATGTACTTGAAGAAGTTGCTAAATTCCGCGCATCCCGTCGTTTATGGGCAACTATCATGAAAGAACGTTTTGGTGCTAAAAAACCAAAATCCATGATGCTTCGTGTACATACTCAAACAGCTGGTTCCATGTTGACTGCACAACAAGTTGATAACAACATCGTTCGTGTTGCTCTTCAAACTGCAGCTGCTGTAATGGGCGGTACTCAATCCTTACATACAAACTCCCGTGACGAAGCATTGGCTCTTCCTACAGAAGCATCTGTACAAGTAGCTCTTCGTACACAACAAATCGTGGCTTACGAATCTGGTTTAGCAGACGTAGTTGACCCATTGGGCGGTTCCTACTATGTAGAAGCTATGACTAACGCTATCTATGACGAAGCTATGGCTTACATCAAGAAAATTGATGAAATGGGCGGCGCTGTAGTAGCAATCGAAAAAGGCTACATCCAAAAAGAAATCCAAGAATCCGCTTACAAATGGCAAATGGAAGTTGAATCTGGCTTGCGCACAATCGTTGGCGTAAACAAATTCCAAGTTGAAGAAGAAGCTCCAAAAGACTTGCTTCGCGTAGACGCTTCCGTAGGTGTAAACCAATCTAAGAAAACTCAAGCAGTTCGCGCTAACCGCGATCAAGCAGCAGTTGACAAAGCTTTAGCTGATTTGAAAGCTGGCGCAGCTGACGAAAATGTTAACTTGATGCCATTAATTCTTGCAGCAGTTAAAACATATGCTACTTTGGGTGAAATTTGTAATGTATTGCGCGAAGTATTCGGTGAATACCAAGCTCATTCCACATTATAATATCGGCTAATTTCGGAGGTAATTATCATGGCAGAAAAACGTATTAGAGTAATCGTAGCAAAACCAGGTCTTGATGGTCATGACCGTGGTGCAAAAGTTGTAGCACGCGCACTTCGCGATGCTGGTTTCGAAGTAATCTACACAGGTCTTCGTCAAACTCCAGAACAAATCGTAGAAGCAGCACTTTCTGAAGACGTTAATGTAGTTGCATTATCCCTTCTTTCCGGCGCTCACAACACATTGTTCCCTAAAATTGTTGAACTTTTGAAAGAAAAAGGCATGGGCGATGTATTAGTAATCGGCGGTGGCGTTATTCCTGATGCTGATATTCCTGGCTTGAAAAAAGCTGGCGTAGCAGCTGTATTCACACCTGGTACTCCAACTGGTGATATCGTAGACTTCATCAAGGAAAACGTAAAATAATTAACTGGGCAAGAGAGGGGCTCAACTGGAATGGTTGGCTCCCCTCTATTCCCATATTCTAAGATAGGTGGTGAGGCGAATGGATTTAGTTAAAGGCCTCTTTGAAGGCTCAAGACTAGCCTTAGCACGGTCCATCACTGCTGTAGAAAACGAGTATGAAAATGCCATCGATATTATGAAGGCAATTTACCCTAAAACGGGTAATGCTCGTATTCTCGGTATAACTGGTGCCCCTGGTGCTGGTAAAAGCACTTTGACAGATAAGGTTGTTAAACATTATCTAGATCAAGGTAAAAAAATCGGCATCGTTGCCATCGACCCAACAAGCCCATTCTCTGGTGGTGCTATCTTGGGGGACCGTATTAGAATGAATGATTTGACATTAAATGAAAATGTATTCATTCGAAGCATGGGGACGCGTGGTAGTCTAGGTGGTTTATCCAAAAAGACTGCAGACGTTGTAAAATTAATGGATGCCTTTGGCATGGACTTGATTATCATTGAAACAGTAGGCGTAGGTCAATCTGAAGTAGATATCGTAAAAAATGCAGATACTACATTAGTTGTTCTTGTTCCTGGTCTCGGTGATGATATCCAAGCTATTAAAGCGGGTATTCTTGAAATCGGCGATGTATTTGCTATCAATAAAGCTGACCGAGATGGTTGCGATCGTTTGAATGTTGAAATTGAAATGATGCTTGACCTAGATTCTCGTGAAGTAAAATGGCGCCCACCAATTAAGCGCACAATTGCTAGTAAAGACCAAGGCGTAGATGAACTTATCGAAGCCTTAGATGAACATTTTGAGTATCTTGAAGATTCCGGTGAATTGGAATCTCGTCGGGCAGAACGTACTCGCGATGAAATCATCGCAATGATTAATGAACAAATTGGTCGTTATGTAGCTGATAAAATCATTACAAGCGACGAATTTAATAGCCAAGTGGCAGCTGTTAATGAACGCGAAAGCGATCCATACACAGTTGTTAACGGCGTAATGACAAACGTGCTAAAGTAGACGGCGACTACATAGCATTAGAGATTTAGCCTTATAAAGGAGATAATCGAAATGGCTTTTAAAGTATTACAAGTGGATCACATCGGTATTGGTGTTAATGATTTAGCAGCAACTAAAGAATTTTACAAAAATGCTTTGGGAATTCAACATCTTCCTGAAGATGAAGTAGTAGAAGAACAAAAAGTAAAAGTATCCTTCTTCCCATGCGGCGATGCTGAATTAGAATTCTTGGAAACTACTACTCCAGACGGCCCTATCGGTAAATTCATCGAAAAAAATGGCGGTCGTGATGGTATCCAACACGTTGCTTTGCGTGTAGATAATATTGAAAATGCTATTGCTGATCTTATGGCGAAAGGTATTCGTATGATTGACGAAAAACCTCGTTATGGTGCTGGCGGTTCCTCTATTGCATTCGTTCATCCTAAAGCTACAGGTGGCGTATTACTTGAACTTTGCCAACGAATGAAATAAAATATTATTGTAACAAGTTTTTATGGAGGTGCTGACATGCAAACAGTGCAAGAAAAAATTGAGTTGTTGCACGAAAAACTAGCAAAAGTTAAAGCTGGTGGCGGTGAAAAACGCGTTGAGAAACAACATTCTCAAGGTAAAATGACTGCTCGTGAACGTTTGGCTAAATTATTCGATGACAACTCTTTTGTTGAACTTGATCAATTCGTTAAACATCGTTGTGTTAACTTCGGTCAAGACAAAAAAGAATTACCAGGCGAAGGTGTAGTAACTGGTTATGGTACTATCGATGGTCGTTTGGTATATGCATTCGCACAAGACTTCACTGTAGAAGGTGGTTCTCTTGGTGAAATGCACGCTGCTAAAATCGTTAAAGTACAACGTTTAGCAATGAAAATGGGTGCTCCTATCGTTGGTATCAATGATTCCGGCGGGGCTCGTATTCAAGAAGCTGTAGATGCTCTTGCTGGTTACGGTAAAATTTTCTTTGAAAATACAAATGCATCTGGCGTTATTCCACAAATTTCCGTAATCATGGGACCATGTGCAGGCGGTGCTGTATATTCTCCAGCATTGACTGACTTCATCTACATGGTTAAAAACACATCTCAAATGTTCATCACTGGTCCTGCAGTTATTAAATCTGTAACTGGTGAAGAAGTAACAGCTGAAGATCTTGGTGGTGCAATGGCTCACAACTCTGTGTCTGGTGTTGCTCACTTTGCAGCTGAAAATGAAGATGATTGCATTGCTCAAATCCGCTACTTGTTAGGTTTCTTACCTTCTAACAACATGGAAGATGCTCCATTGGTAGATACAGGTGATGACCCAACTCGTGAAGATGAAGGCTTAAACAGCTTGTTACCTGATAACAGCAACATGCCTTACGACATGAAAGATGTTATCGCAGCTACTGTAGATAATGGCGAATACTATGAAGTACAACCATTCTATGCTACAAACATCATTACATGCTTCGCACGTTTTGATGGTCAATCTGTTGGTATCATTGCTAACCAACCTAAAGTAATGGCTGGTTGCTTGGACATCAACGCATCTGATAAATCTTCCCGTTTTATCCGTTTCTGTGATGCTTTCAATATTCCAATCGTTAACTTCGTTGACGTTCCTGGTTTCTTGCCTGGCACAAATCAAGAATGGGGCGGTATCATTCGTCATGGTGCTAAAATGTTGTATGCTTACTCTGAAGCAACAGTACCAAAAATTACTGTTATCACTCGTAAAGCATACGGTGGTTCTTACCTCGCTATGTGTTCCCAAGATTTGGGCGCTGATCAAGTATACGCTTGGCCTACATCCGAAATCGCTGTAATGGGTCCTGCTGGTGCAGCTAACATTATCTTCAAAAAAGATGAAGATAAAGACGCTAAAACAGCTAAATACGTAGAAGAATTCGCAACTCCTTACAAAGCTGCAGAACGTGGCTTCGTAGATGTTGTAATCGAACCAAAACAAACTCGTCCAGCTGTTATCAACGCGTTGGCTATGCTTGCAAGTAAACGTGAAAACCGTGCTCCAAAGAAACATGGTAATATTCCATTATAATTCGATTCGGTAATCATATCATCGAATTTGGGAGATACCTTTCTTTATTTATTTTTTAGAAAGGGGAATGATTATGGAAGGACAAGCAGTTACTACCAATCCTTGGTTAATCATGGCCATTAATATGACAGTTGTATTTGTTGTGTTGATTCTTTTAGGCATTTTGATGACAATCGTTCATTTGATTGACCCTACGAAAAAGAAAAAAGAAGCACCCGCAAGTGCTCCTGTTGCAGCTCCTGCGGCTACTCCAGTGGCTACACCAAGTGCATCTGCTCAAAATGAGGATGAAGTAGTAGCAGCTATCGTGGGTGCCATTGTGGCGATGGGGTACTCATCTGAACAAATTGCATCTATTCGACCTACAGCAACCAGTGCTAAATGGCGCTTGGAAGGTCGTTTAAGCGGTAGAAATTAATATTTTTTTAGGAGGCATTTGTCATGAGCAATGCTACAAAAGCTAACGGTAAGGCTCCATCTCAAGATGTAGTAGCAGTTATCGTTGGCGCATTAGCGGCAATGGGTTATTCCGCTGATCAAATCGCGCATATCCGTCCAATCGTAAGTTACAATTGGAAAATGGAAGGTCGCTTACGCGGTAATCGATAAGATTAACGCTTTTAGGTAATCGATAGGATTATCAGAACTATATGTGTAAATGAAATTTTAGTATTGTGTAGATATACACATTTTGGAGGAATTTAAGATGAAAAAATTCAACGTTACAGTAAATGGCACAGCATATGATGTAGAAGTTAATGAAGTAAAAGCTGCAGCTCCTGCAGCAGCTCCTAAAGCAGCACCAGCAGCAGCTCCTAAAGCAGCTCCTGCACCAGCTCCAGCTCCAGCTGCAGCTAAAGCTCCAGTTCCAGCAGGTGCTGAAACTGTAAAAGCTCCAATGCCTGGTAAAATCCTATCTGTAGCAGTATCCGCTGGTCAAGCAGTTAAAAAAGGCGAAACTTTGTTGATTCTTGAAGCTATGAAAATGCAAAACGAAATCGCAGCTCCTCATGATGCTGTAGTTGCAGAAGTTCGCGTAGCTGCTAACCAAACTGTATCCACTGGCGACGATATGGTTGTTCTTGGCTAATACCAAGTGTTGTCTTATGGCGCGGCTGCGCCGCGTCATATAACAATTTTATATTTGTGAAAGGGGAACGCATATGGAGGCTTTTGCTGTTGCGATACAATCTGTTATAACTGATAGCGGGTTCCTCGCATTTACAACAGGCAATGCTATTATGATTCTTGTAGGTTTGATCCTATTGTACTTAGCATTTGCTAGAGAGTTTGAACCATTATTGTTGGGTCCGATTGCGTTTGGTTGTGTACTTGCTAATATTCCTCGTAACGGCTTCGAAGAAGGCGTTATGGCGCTTATTAGTGCTGGTATCTCTCAAGAAATCTTCCCACCTTTAATTTTCCTTGGTGTAGGTGCAATGACTGACTTTGGTCCGCTTATTGCTAACCCTAAAACATTGTTGTTAGGTGCTGCTGCACAAATCGGCGTATTCGTTGCGTTAGGTGGCGCTATGATGCTCGGCTTTACAGCTCAAGAAGCTGCAGCTATCGGTATCATCGGTGGTGCAGACGGTCCTACATCTATCTACTTAGCTACTAAACTAGCTCCTCATTTATTGGGTGCTATCGCGGTTGCCGCATATTCCTATATGTCCTTGGTACCGTTGATTCAACCACCTGTAATGAAATTATTCACTACGCAAAAAGAACGTGAAATTGTTATGGAACAATTGCGTGATGTTACTCGTTTTGAAAAAATCGTATTCCCAATCGTTGCAACAATCTTCATTTCCTTATTGCTTCCTTCCATTACATCCCTTTTAGGTATGTTGATGTTAGGTAACTTGTTCCGTGAATCTGGCGTAACTGATCGTTTGTCCGATACATCTCAAAATGCGTTGATTAATACTGTTACTATCTTCTTAGCAACTGGTACTGGTTTAACAATGAGCGCGGAACACTTCTTAAGCGTGCAAACACTCCTTATCATCTGCTTAGGTTTGGTTGCATTCATCGGTGGTACAGCTGGTGGCGTATTATTTGGTAAATTAATGAGCTTAGTCGATGGTGGTAAAACAAATCCACTTATTGGTTCTGCCGGTGTATCTGCAGTTCCAATGGCGGCTCGCGTATCCCAAGTAGTAGGTGCTAAAGCTAACCCAGCAAACTTCTTGCTCATGCATGCCATGGGTCCAAACGTAGCTGGCGTTATTGGTACAGCAGTAGCAGCAGGTACAATGCTTGCTATGTTGTCTAGCCACTAATAGTTTAATAATTATTCACCAAGGTGTGCCATTTTAGGTACACCTATTGGTGAATAAAAAATCCCCTGTATCGTATGTAAACATGCAGAAAAGGGGTATATTAGCAATAAATGCTTTGTCAGATCGGTCATTATGTGATGAGCAAGAATTTCACTAAATAACCTTCTAGTGCTTTCAAAATAGTAGAGGTGGTCATCTTGTTATCAATTGAATTAAAAATACTGATTTGTTTCGTATGGGCATTTATTGTTTTTTTAGTTACTGCACTGATTATTGGTGTTGAACGCAAATCACAATGGTTCCAAAGAAGAACTAAATATTCTTGGTTTAATCGCCGAGGATTTCTAGGAGAAGCATTACTTTTTGGTTATCCCAAAACTATAGAGGGATATGGGGTTACATTTTTAATGGCTTGTGCTATTAGTATCGTAGGCTATGTTTTATACCTCATATAACTACAATCAGTGCATTTCTCTGAAGGGAGATGATGATGTATGGGTGCTGCAGAACAAACCTTAATCGTCCTTGCAGTCATGGCTGTTTTATTCGTTACGGAAATTATTCCTTTAGCTATTACTTCTTTAGGCGGTGCAATTGCCCTTGGCCTTATGGGGATTATTACTCCTAAGGTTGTATTCTCTGGTTTATCTGATAGTACAGTTGTGTTGTTCGCCGGCATGTTCGTTGTTGGTGCTGCGTTATTCTACACAGGTTTAGCTCAAAAGATTGGTGAAACCGTAGTTTCCCATGCAGGTACTAGTGAAAACGGTTTGATGCTTGCCATCATGCTCGTTACAGCTACTATGTCTGCATTCTTATCTAACACTGGTACAACAGCTGCTTTATTACCTGTAGTTGTTGGTATCTGTTCCGTTGCGAAGATTCCTGCATCTCGCCAATTGATGCCATTAGCATTTGCTGCTGGTATCGGTGGTATCATTACAATGGTTGGTACACCACCAAATATTATTGTAAGTGGTACATTGACTAAATTTGGTGAACAACCATTTGGTTTCTTCGAATTTGCTTGGATTGGTATTCCTTTGACTATCGCTACTATCATTTTCATGATGCTTATTGGTAAACATTTATTACCTAAACATGAAATTCAAGATGCTGGCGACGTTGAACAAGAAGTAGCAGCCGAAGATATTTCTAATGATCCAAAGAAACAATTATACTCTGGTCTTATTCTTTTAGGCGTAATCATCGCTATGATTTTAGGCGATACCTTAAAAGGTGTTGGTATTAATTTACCATTGAGCATGGTTGCAGTTATTGGCGCAATGCTTTGCGTATTGACTGGTTGCTTAAATGAAAAACAAGCTTATACATCCATTGACTGGGTAACAATCTTCTTATTTGCTGGTATGATGCCAGTTGCTACTGCACTAGATCAATCTGGTGCAGGTAAAATGATTGCTAATGCAGTTATCGGTATTATGGGTTCTGACCCTAGCCCTTACTTTGCAACAGCAGTATTGTTTATTTTGTCTTGTGTTATGACTCAATTTATGTCTAACACAGCATCTTGTGCATTGTTGGCTCCTATCGGTATCTCCATTGCTCAAGGTATGCATGCTGACCCTCATGCCGTATTGATGGCTATCGGTGTTGCTGCATCTTGTGCATTCGGTACACCTGTAGGTACACCTCCAAATACATTAGTACTTGGCCCTGGTCAATACAAATTTACTGATTATGTAAAAGCCGGCGTTCCATTGATTTTAGTTTGCTTCGTAGTAAGCTTAATTATTATCCCAATGGTATGGCCATTCTTCCCTGGTAAATAATAGGGAATAGGTTACTCTACTATACAAGCACACACGAGGTCGAATCGTAAGATTCGGCCTCGTTTTTTATGATTTTAGCCTATATGATTTTAATATAGATTACATATAAGTGTAATCAAAAGCAATATGAATTAAACTAATTTGCATGATTAATTTTACACAATTGACTACATCGGAAAAATATGATATAGTATATTATGTAAGATATAATAATGTAATGTTGAATAAGGAGGTCATCTATGACAAAAGAAAGATTTAACATGTTAGTTGGTTCTATTGGTGCATTTATTGGTGTATTTGTATTTTTATCCTATATCCCACAAATAATTGCTAATCTTCATGGTCAACCTAGTCAACCATGGCAACCATTATTTGCAGCAGTATCCTGTTTGATCTGGGTATTATATGGTTGGACAAAATCACCTAAACGTGATTATATTTTAATCGTACCAAACCTTGCAGGCGTTATTTTAGGTACACTAACATTCTTAACATCTTTCTAAGTGCTATAAGAAAAAAATAGTATTATTGTTATATAGTGAATAATAGTAAAGATATTACTTTACTTTATAAATATAAATGAGGTCGAATCGTATGATTCGGCCTTTTTTAGAGTGAAGTTTATATGTTAGATTAAAATATAGATAAGCGTTAAATCTGTTGTAATAAAAAAATAGTTTTTATGATAATAAATATTGATAATTGAATTCCTAGTATAATAGTACGTATTTTGATAAAAATGATAATTTGTGCATTCTCAATTATTGAAAGATATATTTAAATATATAAATGAAAAGAAATATCAAAATCATGATAAACATAGACTTTATATGATAAAAAGGAACAATTGTTATGCAAAATAATATACAAGATTTTATCATTTTCGTTTGACTTTCAATTATTATTGTGTGATAATGAGAACAGAAGTTAAGGCAAGTGCCTTTTTAAATGATAATAATAAGTTTTCTTTTATAATGTTCCTATGGAGGTTTATCATGAGAGTTATTGCTGATGGTTGCATTAAATGTGGTTCTTGCGCATCTGTTTGCCCAGTTGCTGCTATTTCTGAAGGCGAAACTAAATACGAAATCAACGATACTTGCATCGACTGCGGTTCTTGCGAATCCGTTTGCCCAGTATCTGTAATTTCCGCTGAATAGTACAACAAATTTAAAAGACCAGTAAACGCTTATGTTTACTGGTCTTTTTATTTTTGCGAAACGGTAAAAATCACCTAATTTCTTCTCGGTTGCTCAACCGTTGCTCACCTTTTAACAGGTCATCTCCGTAAGGCAGCTTATTCACCGCATCAATATATTGTTGTAGTGTTTTATGCGTATACACATCTGCTGTGATATTATCCTTGTTAGCGTGGCCGACGATCCGCTTGATTATAATTTCATCAATACCTATGTTACTACACATTGATATAAAAGTATGTCTGGTATCATGTGGCTTGTGCTCGCCTAGGTTCCATTCTTTACACCTCTTTTGTAGTTCCTTGCGGTATATGTCCTTATGTATCACACCATCTAATAAACACTCAGAACGTTTAAATTTTGCTTGCTGGTAGAGTTCTTTAATGAAAAGGGCTATACACTCTGCGATAGGAATAGCTCGATTACGGCCAGCCTCCGTTTTAGAACCGCCAATCATATATCGTTCTTTAATGTGGACATCATCAACTCGGATTGTTTGTAATTCGTTCAATCTGAGCCCCGTGTAGGCGTATATGAGTGTTAGTTTGACTATTATATCGTCAGAGTGTTGCCAAAGCTCATAGAGTGCCAAATTCGTAAATATATTAGCCTTCTTAATTGGCGTAGCGTTTTTATTAATAATAATATCGGAAAGGTAGTTGCGCGGAATGACTTCCTGCTTAACTGCGAGAGTACCTACAGAAACTATGATCGCTTTAATTAACTTCTGATAAGACTTTGTGTGCGTCGAATTATCGAATATAGACTGCAGATGAGCCGCTCTAAGATTTTTCATTTCTATATTAAATAGGTGCTCTACCAATTTTCGCACAACGTGCATGCTTTTAATTCGCCCTTTAGATAGCCCTTGGCGTTCAGCTTCTTCCATACGCCAATCGAAGCACTGCCCAAAAGTAATTTTGCGCTCCTCCTGGATTTGCGGATTAGTAGAGAATAGAGCAAGGGCATTATGCGCTTCTTTTTGCGTTGCAAAAGTGCCTATGGATTTTCGTAAGGGTTTACCCTCGGAGTCATATCCAAGGGTCACCACGGCTCGATATGGCTTACGTAGGGGTTTATGCTTCATCTTATATACGGTGCCTGTACCGTTGGCACGTTTCATGGCCATAATTTCATTCCTCCTAAAATACCCCTATCGCATGATAGGGGTATTATTTTATTTAGATAACTTATTTACGTCTAAGTTATTATCAACGATGTCTCCGAGTTTATATAAGGTTAGCGCTGTCTTTAACTGATCAACTTCGTCAGAGGATAGGGCGTAGTCCTTATAATACTGAGAGCCTCGATATCTTATTATTGGGTTGCTACCCTGCGTTAAAATGCGTAACCCTTCATCTATTTCCGGGATTGTTAGTAGTGCGTACTCATAGGTTCCGGAATCATCTAATCTGATATTTTTGCCTCCACCACTTTGCCCCGCAATGACGCCAGGAATTGTGTAATCAAATTTACCGGCAGAACTGGAGAATGTTAATTTATCCCAAAATATCCAATTTGTAGATATATCTAATGGAGCAAAAGTAACAAATTTGACAAAAGGTCCTACTAAATGGCCCGAGGAGTCTACGAAAGCAATCCATGATACAGAATTATTCGGTTGTATCGCTCTTTGACTAGAACTGTAGAATTTATATTCCCTGTCTACTTGATCGTATTCAAAGTTTGTGTTGTTCAGAATCGCGTATATTTCCTTTTCAGCATTAGCCTTTTTCGTCAGTTCGGCTTCCTTGTCCTTTTCTTCCTGCGCTTTGCGAGCGTCTTCGGAAGCAGCATACGCCGCTCGCTCGGGGGCCTTTTGGTGATAATCAGTTATTATATACCCTACCAATACAGCCATAATTACCCCTAAAATAGCTGTTACTAACACTTTTTTATTCATAACCGCTTCTCCCTGTTCATATTAATTGATTACGATTTCATTTCTTCCTCTACGTATTTTTCAAACCGTAAAGCTAGGTCTGCATCATAATACTGCCTAATAATAAATCTCTTAAGGCTAACTAATTTAGTCTCGTCAGTAAACTTAAATATAGCTGCTAGCTTAATTAAATCATTTTTGTTATTAGATTTTAGGCATTCTATCAAAGTTTTTAATAATATTTCGACAGCAAATTTTTTAGCATGTAAATTATTACCGCCCATGGCTTCGTGGTTTGTTGCTATCTGCACAAGTGCGTCTGTAGCAATTTTTGCCTTTTGTTCGTTAAAAGCATTTATAACATCAGCTTCATCACTTAATAAGTCCATAATATTGACTTGTAGAATGTCTGCTAGTTCATATAATTTACCTACAGGGGGCTCGGATGCACCTGTTTCCCATTTTTGTATGGTTGTAAAGGACTTATATCCTAGCTTTTTTGCAATTTCATCTTGTGATAAGTTGCGGAGTTTTCTAAAGTTCCTAATATTCTCTGAAAGTCTCATCTCTTCCTCCTAAATCTCTCCCAAACTATATTTAAATTATATTATATATTTGACTTAAATTCAAATGGATTTGATATTTTTTTGCAAAAACTTGAAAAAAATTCAAATTAACACTTGACCTTGAATTTAATTCATGCTAAGATGATGACACAAAAGGAGGTGGTATTAATGCCCGAGAAATTTTATTTAGCTGAATTAAGGGCAAGAAAGGGTCTTACACAAGCCCAAGTAGCCGCTGATTTAGGCGTATCTTTACCAACCTATGGAGCGTGGGAAAAGGATATATCTAACGTGGCCATAAGTAAAGTTGTAGCAGTGGCTGCATACTTTGGGTGTACCGTAGACCAAATTTTTTTAACCAGGGACTTGAATTAAAATCAAGTAAAGAAAGGGGCAGTGTATATGATTAGAAAAGTGATTTCAGTGGCCCAAATGTCGACTGTCCTTGGTGTTAGCCTAACGGCTATCCGAGAGGGCATCGCAAGAGACCGATTTCCATTTGCCTATGCCTGGCAGTCGCCAGGTAAGAAATCCCGTAGCTTTGTCATCGATAAAGAGGGGTTTAGGACGTTTCTTGTCCATTCTTTAGGCTGGGATGTGAAAGTAGTTGATGCGGAATTTAAATCCGCTGGAATTCATTAGGAGGAATTAATCATGACATGGGGTAATACATCTTACCATTATACGATTTCCGTAATTAAAGGAATCGTAGGTGGTTTCCAATATAGCCTCGACAGAAAATGTAATACAAAACGATGGGCGCTGATGGAGCTTGAAGAGTTAGGCACCTCAAATTGGGGATTCTCTAACTTGAAAACGCGATTAATTGACAACGCTATCCGGGAGGCCATCAAGTATGTTAAAAGTACCGACATATCAAACTGTCAGGTATCGACGCTATATCATTCTGGATTCAGGCACGTTCCTGGGTATTTTAAAGGTTTAAAGGAGATGTAAATCATGACATGGATTGACGCAGGAATGCATTTGAGCTTAGCTGCAGCAGCAGTAGCATCTATTTTATCAATGATGATGTTATAGGAGAAACATAATTATGAAAGATATCCCAGTAAACAAAACAGCAATGGCTGCACATTTAAAAGCAGTCGAATCAGATCGAATTTTAAATCGCATCGATAGCAATATCATGGATGCGGCATATGAATTGCAAGACTTTATGTGTGATTATGATGAGTCAGAAATCCGTATTATCGTCACCACAGATGGTATTACGGCCGAAAGAATTGAAGAAGAGGAGGACGAGTATTAATGGGCTATATGTTAATTGGCACGTTTTTGGTAGCAGGCTCTATGGGTGCATTAGAACTCAACCAAATAGGCTTTATACAATTCGGTGTGCAGTCTCTCATAGGCTTGGCCATATCCGTATATGGGTACAAAAAGGATATGGAGGAAGTTGATGCTGAAGACCGCGAAGATGTCGAGTACATCCCGCAAGTAAGAAGATGCGGCGAATACTGTCGCAATCCATATTACAACTAAATGCATATAAGGAGGTGATTAAATTGCGAAATTGTAGTACCTGTCCAAAGCGAGATTATTGCATTCCTGATGAATGTGAGGATTTGGGCATAAAAAATGAGCCTGATGATGCGGCAACATCAACAAGCTCAAATTAGAAAAATATTATTCTACGTTGATTATATCACAGAAAGGACATCTTATGGAATTCCTATTAGTTACTTACGATACCAGTGATTATTACTGGCAAAATAACACACCTGTACATAGCCCAGATGAATTTTGGTTTAGATATTACGAATCCGATACAAATGTTCCAATCGATAACATTGGTGTTGGCGATTGGGTTGTTGTTAAATCAAGAAACGGCTTAGGTGTTGCTCGTGTTTTGAAAAAGGCAAAAGACCTTGATACTGTTCGGATGCAAGGTTTCAAAGGGAATGTAGTCAAACAGGTCATTGCAGTTATTGATACCTCTAAATGCGATAAACGTGAAAGCGATCGAGCTAAGTTGGAGGACATTGAAAAGAAACTTGAGCAAAAGGCTAAGAACGCTGAGCGCTTGACTATGTATCGATTACTTGCAAAAGATAATCCAGAATTCTCGGCATTACTTACTGAGTATGAATCTGTGAAGGCGTCTGTCGATGAATTATAACGCTTTCATCAACTCCAAGTCTAAAATGTCAGAATCTCATGGATTTGTTATTGACGCAGGTATGTTAAACAAACATCTATTTGATTTTCAACGAGATATCGTTAAATGGGCCTTGGCAAAAGGTAAAGCTGCTATATTCGCAGATTGCGGATTGGGTAAAACTTTAATGCAGCTGTCCTGGGCGTATGAGATTTATCTACATACAGGTGGATCAGTACTCATATTAGCACCACTAGCTGTGGCCGCTCAAACACAGTCCGAGGGTGAACGTTTCGATATTCCTGTGACTATATGCGAATCTGATGATGATATTGTGCCAGGCGTTAATATTACGAATTACGAGAAATTGGGTCGATTTAATACCGACAATCTGATAGGTGTCGTGCTTGATGAATCGAGTATTCTAAAGTCATTTACTGGTAAAGTACGTACGGATTTAATAAATCGATTCAGTAATACGCCATATCGGTTGGCGTGTACGGCAACACCTGCTCCAAATGACTATATGGAGCTTGGCAATCATGCGGAGTTCCTCGGCATTATGAGCCGTAATGAGATGCTATCTATGTATTTCACGCACGATGGTAGTGATACCGCTAAATGGCGATTAAAAGGCCATGCAGAGAATACCTTTTGGGAGTGGATGGCGTCATGGGCAGTCGTGCTAGATAACCCGGCATCCCTGGGTTATGAAGATGATGGCTATGAATTGCCTGAGTTACACGTACATGAAATTGTTGTTGATAAAACAGGTGAGGATATCCCTACTTTATCCTTACTGGAACGCCGCAGGGCTCGCAAAGCATCTCTTGAATCAAGATGTAGAGCAGCAGCTGATTTAGTCAATGCATCTAATGAGCAATGGCTAGTGTGGTGCGACCTTAATGATGAATCGACTACTTTGAAAGAAATGATTGATCTCGCAGAGGATGTCAAAGGTAGTGATAAGGCAACTCGAAAACAGGGCATGATGTTAGGTTTTGGTTCTGGTTTCCTAAAATGCTTGGTAACAAAACCAAGTATCGCTGGATTCGGAATGAACTGGCAAAACTGCCACAATATGATTTTTGTTGGACTATCCGATAGTTATGAACAGTATTATCAAGCGCTTCGTCGATGCTGGCGATTTGGCCAGAAGCATGAGGTGAACGCCTATATTGTAATTTCCGAAAAGGAAGGCGCGGTTAAAGCGAATATCGAACGTAAGGAAGCGGATGCTATAAAAATGAGGGATGCTATGATTGCGCTAACCCGTGACGCTGTTCGTACTGAATTATCTAAAACTAGACGGGAATCAACGGAATACAATCCGTGTGTGCCGATGGTGTTACCTAACTGGGCAGAAATGAGGGCTGTTATATGACTAAAATTTACGTTAGCCATCCATTCGGAGGGTTGGCTAAAAATAAAAAGAATGCTGACTCTGTATTAAAGTGGCTGCATGAAGATATGGGTGTATTTCCAATAAAGGAACCTTTTGGTACTGATACGCATAATATATTCCTATCACCTATACATATGTTTGGGCATTTATATAACAAGGTTGATTATGATACCGGCATAGGCTGGTGTATTAACCTTCTAAGTGGTTGCGATGCAATCATAATGTGCAACGGATGGGAGAACTCAACCGGGTGCAATTTGGAGCTAGCTTATGCTAAGGATCATAACATAAGAGTCATCCATATCAATGAATTAAAAGCAGCCAAATTAACTAAATTAGCTGTTGACGCAGGCATGAATAAATCTATGGCCGCCATTGCTGGAGTCGCAATGCTGCAAGCGCTAAATAAGAAAGCAAAGGAGGACCTACAACGTGAACGTGCTAAATCAGTTAATTGAGTCCCGATTTGCAATTTATAACGGCGACTCAGTGGAAGTGCTGAAAGGGCTGCCTGATGATAGCGTTCATTACTCCATATTTAGCCCTCCATTTAGTAGCTTGTATGTGTACTCAAATTCCGATAGGGATATGGGCAACTCATCTACTGATAGCGAGTTTTGGCAGCACTTCAAGTATTTAATTACTGAATTACATCGTGTAATAATGCCTGGGCGATTAGTATCAGTTCATTGTATGGATTTACCACTCACGAAATCTAGGGACGGTGTTATCGGAATGAAAGATTTCCCTGGTGACATTATTCGAGCCTTCCAGGATGCTGGATTCGTGATGCATTCTCGAGTCACGATTTGGAAAGATCCTCTCATTGAGGCTACTCGGACAAAGGCGCTAGGGCTTTTACACAAGCAAATTGTAAAAGATTCTGCCATGTGTAGAATGGGGGCGCCCGATTACATCGTGACATTGCGTAAACCTGGTGATAATCCAGAGCCTATCGCGCATCCAAATGGATTTACTCAATTTTTCGGTCAAGAGGAACCTGAGGGAATCAAAGGAGTTGAACGACCTGCGCCCGATCTAGAGTTGTTTGATAAAAAGCAGAAATACAATACGGAGCCTATGTATAGCCATCAAGTATGGCGACGATACGCTAATCCTGTATGGGCTGACATCCGCCAAACGCATACGCTGAATTATAAAGCAGCTCGTGACAATAAGGACGAACGTCATATTTGCCCGCTGCAGCTAGATACTGTGGCTCGATGCATAGAATTGTGGAGTAATCCAAATGATATCGTACTTGATCCATTTGCCGGTATCGGTACTGTACCAGTTATGGCACTTCGTATGGGCCGTAGGGCTTTAGGGTTCGAGCTAAAAGAATCGTATTATAACCAATCAATTATTAATATTCAGGAGGAGTTAAATAATGATTAAAGTTGAAGTTCAAGGAGTTAATGTACTAGATGTATATAATCAGCTAAAAGCTGTGTTAAATCAATTCAAAAGTTTTGTAGATAGCGATAGAGCAATGGATGATAAAGCCCCTGGCACAGTCGACACAGTAGTATCTGCAGTAGCGACGCCGTCCGTGTGCGTATCTAATCTTACACCACAAGATACAAATCAAGGTGTGCCAACTACAACACTAGCTTTGCAACCAAACTTTGTATCCATGACGGTACCTAATGCAGCTGTACAAGTTACTCCTACTCAAGTAGCTGTTACGGCACCAACTGTCAACGTGGCAACTGATACCCCAGTACAATCTGCAGCACCTGTGCAAACACCTGTTACTGCTCCAGTATCTCAGGAAGTTAAGAAGTACACATTGCCTGAAATTCAAGCGGCGCTTGCACCACTACTTGACGCAGGGAAAGCCGTAGAACTGCAACAATTAATGGCACAATTCGGTGTTCAATACTTGGGTGAAGTGCCTGAGGACAGATACCCCGAATTAGTAAATGCAATTAGAGGATTGGGGGCAAGAATCTAATGGCACCTCGATCACATGCATTATTAAACGCATCGGGGTCACACCGGTGGCTGCATTGTACAGCCGCCCCTCTCCTAGAGGAGAACTTTCCCGATAACACATCTGTATATGCAAAGGAAGGAACCCTGGCACACGAACTGTGTGAGTTAAAACTACAGAAGTATACCACGGCCATGGCTAAATCCACGTACACTCGCAAGTTCAATAAAATCAAAAAGGATGAATTGTGGCAACCAGAAATGGACGATACCTCGGAAACATACCTTGAATATGTCAAAGGTGTTATGTTAGGTTGCACGGCAACTCCAGTAGTAGCCATTGAAAAACGCGTTGATTTTAGTCGCTATGTACCTGATGGATTCGGCACGGCTGACTGTATTATTCTATCCGGCGACACCTTGCACATCGTTGATTATAAGCACGGAAAAGGGGTAGTCGTTGATGCGGAACACAATCCGCAAATGATGTTATATGCCCTCGGTGCGATTGATGCGTATAGATTACTCTATATGTTCAATACGGTCAAAATGACTATCGTGCAGCCCCGTGTTAATAATATCAGCGAATGGGAAATCCCTACGGCAGAACTACTGGATTGGGGTAATACATTTGTCAAACCTCGCGCAGATGAGGCTATGTCTGGTAACGGTAAATTTGAACCCGGTGACTGGTGTAGATTCTGCAGGGCAAAACAACAGTGTAAAGCCCGATATGATGCAAACGACTCATTGCACAGTGCGCTAGTTTCTAATCATGATCCTCGACTTATCTCGATGACAGATCTCGGTGAATATCTTCGTCGAGGGAAAGACGTCGCTGCTTGGCTCGAAGATATGAAAGACTACGCACTCACCGAATCCCTTAACGGAGTGACAGTCCCTGGCTGGAAAGCTGTAGAGGGTCGTGGTAGTCGAGCCTTTCAAGACACTGATGCTGCTATTGATACTTTAATCAAGGCTGGCATCGATGAAAGCATTCTATATGAACGCAAGACATTAACATTGGCACAGATGGAAAAGACCATCGGTAAAACCCAATTTAATGATATGGTAGGCGACATGATAGTTAAGAAAGCAGGCAAGCCTACCCTAGTTGAGGAATCCGATAAGCGCCCTCGGATTACCAATCAACCTACTGCGGCGCAAATATTTAATGTATCTAATGATAATAATGGAGGTAATTAATTATGTCATTCGTTCCACAACCAACTGAAGTATTATTGCAAAATGTTCGCGTATCCTACTGCCATCTATTAGAACCTTGGGCTAATTCCACACAGCCTGGTGCTAAACCTAGATATTCAGCTACTATTCTTTTACCTAAAACTGATGTAGCTCAATACCAAGCTCTCATGAATGCTATCGAAGCTGCTATCCAATCAGCTCGTACTAAATTCGGCGCACGTGTTCCAGCACAGCCTAAAGTACCAATTCATGACGGTGATGGCTATACACAATCTGGTAAGGAGTTTGGTCCTGAATGTAAAGGTCATTGGGTGTTTACAGCAGCGCAAGATGCTAGCTATAAAGTTGAAGTAGTAGATCTTCAAGGTAACCCTCTTACGAATCCTACGCAAGTATATTCCGGCATGTATGTCAATGTACTCGTTCGATTCTTCTTCTATTCTAATCAATCCACTGGTATCGGATGTGGTTTGGGTCCTATTCAAAAAGTACGCGACGGTGAAGCGTTAGGTAGTATGCCTGTTGCAGCATCCTCTGTATTTGGTGCACCTCAAGGTAGTGCGGCTAATGTTTATACCGGTGCTCCAGTAGCAGCAGGTCAACCTGCGCAACAACAAGCACCTCAACAAGGTTATGTACAACCGGCATACGCTACGACACCTCAGCAATCCGTGCAGCAAGCTCCTGTAGGGATTAACCCTGTAACTGGTCAACCTTACTAATAGGTGCCTGATATGAGGCATCTAAGTATTGATATAGAAACATATTCATCGACTGATATCTCATTCGGAGTGTACAAATATACTGAATCGCCTGATTTCGCCATATTACTATTTGCGTATTCATACGACTTTGGTCCTGTTGAAGTTGTAGATTTAGCGCAGGGAGGAGTAATTCCTGACAGCGTAATTCGTGATTTATTAAACCCAGATGTAATCAAGCACGCTTACAATGCACAATTTGAAATTACGTGTCTAAATCGTGCAGGTTTACTCACAGCTGTTGATCAGTGGCAGTGCACGATGATTCACGGTGCTTACCTAGGATACCCTATGGGCCTAGCCTTACTCGGCAAGGCCCTGGGGCTACCCCAGGATAAGAAAAAGGACACATCGGGGAAAGCACTTATCAAGTACTTTTGTACACCATGTAAGCCTACTAAACGTAATGGGGGCCGTACCCGTAATCTACCTAAACACGATATGGATAAATGGAATGCTTTTATCGAATACAATCGCCAGGACGTTACGACTGAGATGGAATGTTATCACAGATTAGCCTCGTTCCCCGTACCTGATGATACGTGGAAAGATTGGTATCTTGATATCCAAATCAATAGTAGAGGGGTGCGCATCGACCATGAATTGGTTGAGGGTGCCTTATACATTGATGAGGAAAATCGAGAAATGTTGATGAATGAGGCTTATCGAATTACAGGACTTAGCAACCCTAACAGCCGAAATCAATTACTTGATTGGCTAAACAATAATACTAATGTCAGTCTTGAGAAGTTAACTAAGGACACTGTGGCCGATGCTCTGACGGATGCGGATGACGTTGCCGCAAAAGTGCTTATGATTCGGAAGAAACTCGCGAAGTCATCAGTATCTAAATACACCATGATGGATGGCGCTATGGGCGCTGATCTTCGTCTCAGAGGAACATTGCAGTTCTATGGTGCCAACCGTACCGGACGCTGGGCTGGTCGTCTTATCCAGGTGCAGAACCTGCCGAGAAATTACATCGAAAACCTCGACACGGCTCGGCATCTCGTTAAAACTAAAAACCGTCAAGGGTTAGAACTTCTATACGGCGATGTATCGGATACGCTATCTCAATTAATTCGTACCTCAATTATTGCTGAAAAAGACAATACATTATGTGTGGCCGACTTCTCAGCCATTGAGGCTCGTGTTATTGCTTGGTTATCGGGAGAACATTGGCGGCAGCGAGTATTCGCTGAGGGCGGAGATATATACTGTGCTTCCGCATCATCGATGTTTGGTGTTCCCGTTGTTAAGCATGGCGAGAATGGTCACCTTAGACAAAAGGGCAAAGTCGCTGAATTGGCACTCGGCTATCAAGGCGGAGTGAATGCATTAAAAGCCATGGGAGCTCTTGATATGGGACTCCATGAGGAGGAATTACCTGAAATCGTAAATTTATGGCGCAACGCATCGCCTAGAATAAGAGATTTATGGTATGCCGTTGAGAATGCGGCCGTGTACACCGTTACTACCGGGAATCCTATAGGCCTTGACCACGGCATTATGTTCCGTTTGGAAATTGATCCAATATATGGATACCGTTATATGACGATTGAACTACCTAGCGGACGTAAGCTATTTTATCCTAGCCCAAGCATTAAGCAAAATGCATTCGGTAAGGATGCTGTACATTTTAAGACTAAAGTAAACGCTGCATGGGTTACTGAAAGCACCTATGGAGGCAAATTAGTCGAAAACATCACACAAGCAGTCGCTCGAGATTGCTTAGCATTGACGCTGCGCCGATTGGAGGATGTAGGATATCAAATTATCATGCACATCCATGATGAAGCTGTACTTGAAATCAACAAGCATAACGCAGAATCAACATTGGATGATGTTAATGCTATATTTTCAATTGACATACCCTGGGCAGATGGACTGCTATTATCATCCGCAGGATTTACTAACGACTATTATATGAAAGATTAGGAGGGGATACACTTGCAAAACGATAAACTGATTACCATCAGTATCGGTGCGAGTCGCACATCAAAGCAATGGACCCGTACGGAGATGTTGTGGTCCGAGTTTTGTGAACGCCTCAAAATCCCCGTTCGTACAACAGAAACCGTGGACGAATACCACAGATTGCCAAAATCTGAGAAAAGCAAGCTAAAGGACATAGGCGGCTTTGTTGGTGGTACGTTAAACGGTCTGCAGCGTAAAGCTATTAACGTGTCTGGACGTGATCTGATTACTCTTGATATGGATGCCATATCGCCTGGGGAAACTGAGAACGTCGCTCGCACGATTGACAGCCTAGGCATGGCTTATGTCATCTACTCAACCCGTTCTCATACTGTGCATCGCCCGCGGTTACGTGTTATCGTTCCTACTGATAGAACGATGACACCTGATGAGTATGAGCCTATTGCTCGTAAGCTGGCGGAGCTCATCGGCATTGGTATGATGGATGGAACTACGTTCGAAGCTTCTCGGCTCATGTATTGGCCATCATGCCCAAACAATGCGCAATATGTATATTATGTAGGCGATAAGGCATTCTTATCTGCTGACGGTATGCTCGGCCAATATACTGATTGGCGAGATGTGCGTTCTTGGCCACAAGTACCAGGTAAGGAAGCATCGCAGCATGAAAAGCAGCTACTTGCAAAGCAAGCTGATCCGAGAGAAAAACCAGGTATCGTAGGTGCATTTTGTCGAATATACGGAATCCATGAGGCGATTGATAAATTCATACCTCATGCATATGTAGATGTTGACGGCAGCGAGGACCGCTTAACGTTCGTTACTGGTTCAACAGTAGCCGGGGCAGTTATCTATGATGACGATACATTCCTGTTCAGTCACCATAATACTGACCCGTGTAGTGGTCAATTAGTTAATGCCTTTGACCTTATCCGGCTGCATAAGTTCCACAGCTTAGACGAGACTGCTAAGGATGGGACACCTGGGCATAAGCTGCCATCTTACATGGCTATGTCTAAACTAGCTATGCAAGATACGGTAGTCGTTAATGAACTCAACATGGCCCGTGCCCGAGAATCGGCATCAAATGTATTTGCTGATATTATCACGGATGTATCGGCTCACGCTGAGACATCCGACCTCGACCCTAATGCGTTAACGAATGTCGACTGGATGAAAAGTTCGACTTTAAAGTACGACGAGAATGGTCGACCTAAGAACACACTAGATAACATGCTTAAAATCATGCACCATGATCCGGCGCTTGTCGGTAGACTTGCCTATGATAGATTTGGTTCGAGATACGTGGCAAAAGGAGCCCTACCATGGAACCCAACACCTGGACTTCGCATATGGACAGACGCAGATGATGCGGGCTTACGGTGGTACCTAGAAAATAAATATGATATCACCGGCAAAGATAAAATCATGGATGCCCTCATTATGTGCGCTGAACAAAATGGATTTAATGAAGTACTAGATTACCTTAACGGGTTATCCTGGGACGGCATCGCCCGATTAGATACCATATTCATCGACTACTTAGGGGCTGAGGATAATGTATATACCCGTGCAGCCGCTAGAAAGTCATTTACGGCGGCAGTAGCGCGAGCGTTTGAGCCTGGATGCAAGTATGACACGATGCCAATTCTTATCGGCGGTCAGGGTATTGGTAAAAGTACTCTTATCCGCACAATGGGCAAGAAGTGGTATGCTGATGGCTTAAATACCTTTGAGGGTAAGGAAGCTGCGGAAGGCATTCAAGGTAAATGGATTATAGAAGCTGGTGAAATGGCGGGGTATTCGAGGGCTGAAGAAAATGCGTCCAAGCAATTCCTAAGTCGTCAAGTAGATGTATTTCGTCAAGCATATGGCCGGCGTACACAAGAATATCCACGGCAGTGTGTATTTTTCGGTAGTACGAATCAATATGAATTCCTAAAAGATATTACAGGCAATCGCCGATTTTGGCCTATTGATCTTGAAATGACGACTCCACGAAAGAATATATTCGTTAATCTTCCGGGAGAAGTAGACCAGTTATGGGCGGAGGCTTTGTATCGGTATAAAAGCGGGGAAAGCCTCATTATCGAGGATGACCCGAACGTACTAAAACTGGCTGATGCGGCTAGAGAGGCGCACATGGAATCAAATACCAAAGCAGGACTGATTAATGAGTTTTTATTAATCAAAGTGCCTTTAAATTGGAACGTGATGAGTCGTAGTGCCAGGAGGACGTTCCTTAGCATGAATGCTAAACCTGCCGAGGGTCAAGAGTTAGTATACCGTGACCGTATTTGTGCAGCAGAGGTATGGTGGGAATGTTTCGGTAACGACCCAAGTCGCATGAAGAAGATTGAGACTAGGGAAATTAATCAAATACTGGCGGACTCCCCGTATACAATGGGCGGAAGTCAGTTGATGAGATTTGGTGAATATGGACATCAAAGAGGGTTCAGAATCAACGAGTCAAAACTGAAATTTTAGCGTTAACATTCTCAATTAAGCGTTAACATTCTCAGTATTTTTGTTAACATTAGAATGTTAACGAATTCGGAGAATGTTAACGTACTATGTTAACGCATAAAGTCAGTAATTATCTATATTCATATAGGTTGGTTAACATTGTTAACATTATATACTGGTAAATATCAAAACAAAGAGTTTTAAGAAAAAATATGCCCTTTACAGCCTTAATTTGAACCCTCATATACGCGTATGTAAACATGTTAACGTTTAAAAATTTCAGAGGTGAGAAATGTTAGAAAAGGATATCGAGAGAAAATTAGTTGCAGGCGTCAAACGTTCGGGAGGTAAAGCATATAAGTTTGTATCCCCTGGCAATGTCGGTGTGCCTGATCGAATCGTCATATGGCCAAATGGTGTTATTCATTTTGTAGAATTGAAGACATCCAAAGGCGCACTTTCGCGGTTGCAGGGAGTTCAAGTCCGTGAACTACAAAAGTTACAGCAAAAAGTATTTGTGCTAAAAGGTGCTGACGCCGTGACTGATTATTTGGATCAATTCACAGAAGAATTCGGGGTGAAAGCGTAATGCAGTTTATTCCGCATGCGTATCAACGATATTGTATCGACAAGACCGTTAATCAAAATAAGATAGGGTTATTTCTGGATATGGGTTTAGGGAAAACGATTATCACGTTATCAGCCATATACGAATTGAAGTACTCTAGATTCGCCATTCGTAAAGTGTTAATCATTGCGCCTAAGAAAGTAGCGGAGGCTACATGGCAACGAGAAGCACGAAAATGGGACGGAGTAGGTATATTAAGGATATCTACTGTATTAGGCAGTTTGAAAAAGCGTATTAAGGCTTTAAACACACCTGCTGATATCTACATCATCAATCGTGAGAATGTAACGTGGTTGGTTGATTATTACAAGAATGCGTGGCCATTTGACATGGTAGTTGTGGATGAATCTAGTTCCTTTAAGAACCACACAGCTAAGCGTTTTAAATCATTAGCCTATATGTATAACCATATCAAGCGCATGGTGTTGTTAACCGGTACGCCAGCCCCTAATGGATTAATCGACCTATGGGCGCAAGTGTATTTATTAGACCGCGGCGAGTCGTTAGGAAAAACGTATACAGGATTTAGGGATTACTATTTCGAGCCTGATCAGAGGTCGTGTGAAATGGTGTATTCCTATAAACCTAAATCCGATTCAAATGACAGTATCATGGCGGCAATATCTGGGTTATGCATATCCATGAAAGCTGATGACTATTTGGAATTACCTCCAATCATCAACGATATTAAATATGTGCAGTTAGATTCAAAAGCTAAAAAGGCATACGAAGATATGGAGCGCACATCTGTATTAGAGTTGATTGAAGCCGGCGAAGATATCACAGCTTTGAGTGCAGCAGCATTATCTACAAAGCTACAACAGTTAGCGAATGGCGCCGTATATGATGGCGCTAGGAACGTTCACGAGATACATGGCTGTAAGATTGAGGCTTTTATGGAGCTTGTAGAACAGTTAAACGGCAAGCCTGCATTAGTGTTTTACAATTTCAAACATGACTGTGAACGACTAAAAGCAGCGTTGGCTAAGACTAAATTACGAGTCTGTGAGTTAAAAGGTGCCGATGATGAGATAGCGTGGAATGCTGGAGAAATTGACATTCTATTAGCACATCCGGCTAGTACGGCATACGGGCTTAACTTACAGGATGGCGGAAATCACGTAATATGGTTCGGATTAAATTGGAGTCTTGAGTTATATCAACAAGCTAATAAACGGCTACATCGCCAAGGCCAAATGGAGAAGGTAATTATCCATCATCTAATATGTGAGGGAACTCGCGATGAGGATATGATGGACGCACTAGCCCAAAAGGACAGGGCACAGGAATACGTGCTGCAAAGTTTAAAAGCGAGAATCGATAAATACAGAAAGGATGATTAATATGGATCAATTTATAATGGCGGGATTATTCGGAGCTATTGTAATAATAGTGTGTTACACGACTATTCAAGTTATAGATATCGTTGATAAACGAAAATACAAGACTGTATACGGGTTAACCCCAGGTAGATTGTATGAGCGACCAAATAACCCACCACCGCCACCTATTAAGTTATCAGCTGATGAAACTTTAAAACGTTTGGTAACTAACGAAAATTTAAAACGATTACAGAAGGTATCGAATCAATCAGGATTAACAATAGAGAAAGTTATAGCAGATAAATCTCCTAATCGCATAGTTAATCAATGTGATGATATAAACCACCCAAGCCATTATACACAAGGCGATATTGAGGTCATTGATTACATCGAAGACAAGAAACTAGGATATCGATTAGGTAATGTTGTGAAGTATGTATCCCGAGCAGGTCATAAGGATGATGCTATTAAGGATTTGAAAAAAGCCCGTTGGTATCTAAATCGGGAGATTGCAAAGAGGGAAGAACATGACAAAAGTCGAGCGACTACTAATTAACAAAGGGCACTATCTAGATGACACGTATCATCTTGTCATGGATATAGTTAAGGTTGTAGATAATCTCAAGGATAATGTTGCCGAGAGATTAGATGATGACCTGAGTGATGATGCGTACGCGATGTGCGAGGAGATGTTTACTGCTGTTGAGCAATGCAAAGCAGATATGGTAGAAGCCATCGAGGATATTGTCGAACGCATGGAGGTAAAGGATGCAAAAGCGTAGAAGTAGGGCAGATGTGATTGTAGGTGCCATACAATCAGATTTAAGCCTTGCCATCATACGAGCCCGTAATAGACAACTGAGATCACCTATGCTAGATGATAGAATTCGTGAAAGCGGATATATTGACGGATTACTACGAGCACAGATGCTTATCAGTAAATATGGAGATTATCGCGTATGATGGCTAAGGAAGAACTACAAGCTGTCCGCCATACTGAGCAGCGAATGCGTGCGTTAGAGATTCAGCTAAGTGCGATTAACCGAGATTTACATTCAGAAGCTATACAGATATGTGAATCGGGAGATGCTATGCCACGAATCAGTAAGCACTTACAAGAATGTAGGGAGGAGCTGAACAGAGAATGGGATGAATTGATTGATTCTCGAAACAAGGTCAAGCAAGTCATCAACCAAATAACTGACGGACAATACAGAGATGTACTGAATCTCAGATACATTAATGCATTGCCATGGGAGCAGATAGCTGTCGAACTAGGGTATTCGTGGCGACAAGTTCACAGACTTCACAAGAAAGCAATCGCTGAATTTGAAAAGATGGCATAGAATGGCACACTCTTAATTTAATATAATGTAAATGTAGTAGATAGCAGGCAGTGTCTGGCCCGCACAATATGTCTGCCTGCTGCACTGCCCCGGGGTAGACCTTACTTAGTTGAGGTCTACCCTTTTTTATTGAGTATCAATGATAATAGCTAATTGAGAAAATGAAAATTTGGAAAAGGTACTCCGCGGGCGAAAAATGGCCGCTGGTCGCCCCCGCGCGATGGTCCTCTCTCTGTGAGAAAAATTTTCCTGTTGAATGTAGAAAGACGATTTAAGAAAGGAGTACACCTATGGCGGACACAAAACCAAGAGTGAAATTTGATGCTGCAGGCAATCTGCTCGTATCAAGCACTCAACTATGTGACCTCTTGCGGGTCACTCCGGAAATTATTTCTCGACATCATAAAGCAGGGATGCCTAAAGCCTCTGTAGGTTGGTGGAATCTCCGGGAAGTCCTCGTGTATTTAGGACAGGCTAAAGGCGATAACGCTAAAAGCAAATCCGCATCAACTCGTAAGCTAGAAGCCGAAGCTGATTATAAGGAAGCAAAGGCTGCGCGTGAAAAGAAAATGCTAGATGTGCTAAATGGCGAATATGTCCCTCGTGCTGATGTGGCGCAGGCATGGGCTAACCGAATATTGGAATTAAAAACATCGTTTACCAAATTAGGTAAGCGTATCGGAAGTGAATTCACTGATCCTGAGGAACGTGCTCGTGTAGAAAAGGTGGTGAATGGCCTTGTCGAAGAATACCTCGAAAGCTACGCACGCGCAGGCGAGTACACGCCGAAAGTCAAAGCTGCGGGAAAAGCAAAGACCAAAGGTTGACTGGTTCCCTGAGGAATTAGAGGCATTCAAGCCACCTGAAAGATACACCGTTTCGGAATGGGCAGATAAGTACAGGGTACTGACTAATATATCTGCTGAACCTGGACGATGGCGTACAGCGCGGACACCTTATCTCAAGGAACTTATGGACAAATTTACGGACCCTCTTATTGAAAGCATCTCGTTATGTTTCGGGGCGCAGATAGGTAAGACGGAAGCCGAACTCAATATGATCGGATATGCGTTACATCAAACTGCATCACCAGTCATGATGGTTTATCCAACGGATACTATCGCGAAATTCGCTAGTGATAAACGTGTGCAACCGATGATTAGGAGCGTAGAGCCGCTTGCGAATATATATGACGAAGGCAGTAAGCTGCTGGAGTTAGACTTCGTTAATGGGAACTACATGGTGCTTGTTGGGGCGAACTCACCAAGCAGCTTATCAAGTCGGTCAATTAAGTACTTATTCTTTGATGAAATTGATAAGTATCCAGCTTTCTCCGGTAAGGAAGCGAATCCGATTAAGTTGGCTGAGGAACGTACCAAGACATTCGTTGATAAGAAGATTGTAAGAGTATCAACTCCTACGATTGAAAGTGGCAATATTTGGCAGTCATATATGGACGCAAATGAACGTAAGCAGTATTACGTGCCATGTCCGCATTGCGGGGTGTCGCAGACCCTCAAATTCAAACAGATAAAATGGCCGGAGGAACACCATGGCAATGCGGATATGATACGTGATACCGCATATTATGAGTGCGAACATTGTAAGCACCGTATTGATGATAAACACAAGATGGATATGCTCCGGCAAGGCGAATGGCGGACTGTGAATGAATCGCAAGTCCGAGTCGTCCGGTCGGTAGCCTATCATCTGTCATCCCTTTATTCTCCATGGGTCACATTCGGGGATGTAGCGTATGAGTTTGTTAAATCAAAGGATAAGCCAAGCGAGTTGATGAACTTTATCAACTCGTGGCTAGCGGAGCCTTGGAAATCTGCGAAAACTAAAAGCACACAAAATCTCGTGTTTACACAATCAGAAGTTCCTCGCGGTGTTGTGCCACAGCATGCACCACTACTTATCGCATCTGTCGATGTGCAGCAAGATCATTTCTGGTGGGAGGTTAGAGCCTACGCTCATGGTGTATCAAGTTACTTAGTCGATTATGGTCAAGCAAGTAGTTGGGCAGACTTAACCGAGATACTCATCGATAGAGAATATCCATCAGAGTATGGTGAGGCCCGTAAGATTGTGAGGGCCGGTATCGATAGTGGCTACCGAACAGATGAAGTATATCAGTATTGTGCGCAGTACCCAGAAGTATGCGTGCCGGTGAAAGGTGATTCATCACACAGTCCTCTAGCGCCGCCTTATAAGATGAGCAGCATCGAGAAGGGCGTCATCGGCGGTATGAAGCTGTACGTAGTGAATACCGATTACTGGAAGGACTTTATATTTGCACGTATGGTACGTCCGGCTAATGAGCCTGGCACAATCCATTTATTTAAGGATTGCCCGGAGGAATATTCGGAACACCTCCGGTCGGAGGAAAAGCAAGAAATCCGAAATGTAAAGACCGGAGCAGTTACAGTGCAATGGAAACCATTAACCAGTCATCCAACAAATCACTTGTTGGATACGTGTGTATACAACGCCATGGTGGCGGACTCGGTAGGTGTTAAATACTTACCCGAATATAATCTGGATACCTATGAGGAGGACGAGGATACGGATGATGAAGACTTTAATGCAGATAGCCGAGGTTGGTTTAGCTAAGAAGGAGGTGAGACCATGAGCGCAAGAGAAGACTTGGAGCGTATTCGAACGATAATCGAGGAAATCGAGACGAACGGATACGCCGAGATGTCTGTAGGTGGTAAGCGATTTAAGACGCATGACCTGCCGACATTATATGCTCGTGAACGTGAGTTAATGGCTCGCGTTGATGATGAGGAATGTAATAGCACGACATCCTACGTGTCATGGGAGCGACGATGAACATACTCGATAAGGTAATAGCTTATTTCAATCCAGAACGAGCTGCCCGTAGAGCATATTTCCGTAGTTCGCTTGAACGTGGATATGATGCGGCGTCAACAGACCGATTGAGTGGCGACTGGATGCCAGTATTTGGTACAGCTGAACAAGTAGCATCAGGCCAACGTGATTTGATCCGAGGTCGTGCACGTGCAGCAGAACTTAATAGTGACCTCGCTGAAAGTGTTGTATTGGCATTACTACGGAATGTAGTAGGTACCGGAATAAAGCCACAGTGTAAAATCAAGACCAAAGCAGGAAAGCTAAATGAAAGACTCAACAAGAAAATTGAGGAGGCTTGGTCAGATTGGGTGGATAAGGAGAATGCGGATATCCGAGGGATATCTACGTTTTATGAGTTGCAAGAAATGGCTCTGCGCCGAATGGTCTATGATGGGGAAATCCTAGTTAATATGACCTCCGAAGGCGCAGATATACCACTATCATTACAGCTTATCGAGGGCGAGAATATCGGAGCCGTATCGGTAAGCGAGAATGGCAACAGTATTGTTAATGGCGTGGAAGTTAATAAATACGGAAGACCAATAGCATATCACGTATTCCAAACAGATCCATTAGGAATACGGTCATTTAATGAGGCACGATTACCAAGTAATAGGGCTTTCCTGTTACATAAGCCTCGTAGACCTAGTGAACTGCGCGGGGTTAGTATGTTAGCCCTTGTATTAAAGCGCATTCACGACGTGGATGAATACATGGATGCCGACCTTATAGCGGCTCGTGTAGCCGCATGTTTCGGCGCGTTCGTAACAAGTAATACTGGGGGTAACCCGATGGTTGCGAATAAGATTGATAGTAAAGGCAAGAAAGTTCGTTCAATGGCGCCAGGGATTATCCAACATCTACGTGCAGGTGAATCAATTTCATTTGCGGAACCTAAGCGAAATGCAGGAACCGCATCAGAATACTCAGCGACACAAACAAGACGCATAGCGTCAGGTATGGGTCTAAGCGCGGACATAGTGACGCGCAATATTAGTGGTAACTTCTCCGCAGCTCGGCAGAATATGCTGGAGGACCAGCAATCATTCAAGCAGATGCAGCGTTTTATAATTGAGCATTTTTGCATGCCTGTATGGCGGGCTTTCATTGAAGCATGCTACCTAAAGGGAATTATCCCGGCCAATGATTATGCAGCAAACCCAAAACTTTATAAGAAAGTAGCGTGGTTAGCTCCAGGCTGGTCTTGGATTGACCCTGTTAAGGAAGTTAATGCTAACAAGGAAGCTATTAAGGCAGGACTCACAACGCTCGAGGACGTATGCAGTGCATCTGGTAAAGACTGGGAAGAAGTACTTGAACAGCGGAAGCTGGAACAAGACCGCATTAAGGAATTGGGTGTTGCCCTTGATATGAATGGGGACATAACGAATCTAGCGGATGATACCACCACTGATATGAAAGGAGATGATAGCTAGTGGGGAAATTTGCAAAGAAGCAGCTCTTAGGTAAATATGCCCGAGAGGCGCAAATTACAAATATCGAAGCGAACGATGATCGTACCGTCGAATTGTCCTTTTCCTCTGAAGAGCCATATGAAAGATGGTTCGGAACAGAGATATTGTGCCATGACGACGGATGCGTTAATCTAGACCGATTCAATAACGGTTTAGGCACATTGTTATTCAATCACAATCGCAGTGCCGTTGTTGGTCACATCGATAAAGTTTGGATTGAAGATAATCGTGGCAAGGCGATTGTTCGATTCGATGAAGATGATGAATCTGAAAAGATTTATCAAAAAGTGTTAAAAGGCACATTACAAGGTGTGAGTGTCGGATATGACATAAGTCGATATGAGGAATTAATCGATTCCGATTCTAAAAGTTCCAACGGTCGATTTACTGGTCCGGGTTATGTAATCACAGACTGGGAACCGCTGGAAATTAGTATTGTGTCCGTCCCTGCAGATCCAAGTGTAGGGGTAGGCAGAAGTGTAGATGATAATGAGGAGGAACCTATGAAAGGTGATGCAAAAGCAAAAGGCACTGAGCAAAACGTGCCACAAGTAGTACCGGAAGTACCAGAGTCCGGAGTTAAAGGTTTTAATGCGGATGACGCTAAAAGATTGATTGCGGCAGAACGTGAACGTGTATCCACAATCACAAGTCTATGCCGTGATTTCGAAGTTGATGGTGTAGATGAATTTATCAAATCCGGCAAATCTGTTGCCGAAGTTCGTGAGGCTGTAATGGATGCGTTGCGCGAACGTAATAAACCAGTATCCGTTAAAGTTGGTGAAGCAGATTCTGATAAGTTCCGCATGGCTATGCAAGATGCTTTGATAATGTCTGTTGGTATCCCGGTTGCAAATCCTGCACCAGGTGCGAATGAGCTCCGTTCTATGTCCTTGATGGAATTAGCTCGTGAGTCCTTAGTTCGTGAAGGCTTAACCGCTAACTATGCTGACCGTTTGGAATTGGCTCGTGAAGCTATCAACTCCACATCCTCTTTCCCAATCGCGTTGTCTAATGTAGCAAATAAGGCCTTGATGCAAGGTTATGAAACAGCACCATCTACATTTGCAACTTGGGCGGGGAAAGGTAGTAATCGTGACTTCAAACCAGCAAAACGTTTTTTACTTTCCGAAGCAGCTGAATTGAAACTTGTCCCTGAGGGCGGACAATTCAAGGATTCCCAAATGAGCGAAGCAGGTACGAACGTTAGTGTATTGACATTCGGACGTACGTTCAGCTTAACACGACAAGCTATTATTAATGACGATTTGGGTGTATTTAACGATATTTCTTCTAAATTCGGCCGTGCAGCAAAAAATAAAATCAATAACATGGTATATGACCTTTTAAGCGGCAATACTGTGTTAGAAGACGGAAAGGCCTTGTTTAGTGCAGATCGTAAGAACTTGGCAACTGCAGGCTCCGAGTTAAGTGTTGTATCTTTAGCTGCAGGTGTAGCGGCTATGCGTCGTCAAAAGCACATTGGCGAAAATCGCAATTTGAATATCGCACCTACATATTTGATTATTCCACCTGAGCTCGAAGCTTTGGCATACCAAGTAGTTAAATCCGCGGTAGACCCTGCTCGTAGCAATGATACAGTCAACCCATTCAGTGGTCGATTCACTATCGTTGTAGATGCGGCATTAACGGATCCGCATGCTTGGTATTTGGCATCCCGTCCTACAGATGTTCAAACTATCGAAGTAACGTACTTAAATGGCGTTGAAACACCTCGTTTAGAAACGCAAACAGGCTTCAAGGTTGACGGCATCGAGTACAAAGTAGCAATCGATTGCAACGCAACAGCAATCGACTTCCGCGGCTTGTACAAAAATCCTGGTAAATAATTAGTAATTGATTAGGAGGTAAATAGATATGGCTAAATTCATTCAAGAACTAGACCGCGTCGATTTTAAAAATACAACAACCGAAATGATTGAAGTAGGGGACATCGTTCCTATCGGTAAAATGCACGGTGTGGCAATTACAAACATTGGTCCTAATTCAATCGGTGCAGTTAAGGTAACTGGTTGCTTCGAAGTAGCGGCATTAACATCTGATTCTTTTGCGGTAGGTGATACTGTGTATTTTGACAAAGCTCAAAAGCGAGCATCTAAGACGGACACTAACCCAGTATTAGGCGTGGCTCTTACAGAAAAACGCCCAGGTACCACAATGTTGGAAGTTGCACTTGTGCCTAATGTAGAAAAGTAATGTAAGGGCGGGCATATGCCCGCCTACTCCATAGGAGGTAATGCACTATGAAATTAGGATATAAGCCTAATGCACTGCTTTCTGTATTTGGTGAGCGAATTACCTACAAAGGCCAAGTTATCAGAGCTAGCGTGGAGATTGGTGAATATGACGGCAAAGGATCTGGGTTTGTCGATAAAGCATTAGCTGATAAAGCTCAGATTTGGGTGCGTGCTAAGGATGTTCCTGAACCACGATCAAAAGACGAAGTGTATATCAATGGCGAGAAATGGTACGTTGATCACATTTCCAACTTCGACGGTACAATGTATTGTTTGGAAATCGTCCATAACGTGAGGGCGGTGAGACCGTAATGAGTAACGAACCTATTACGATTACAGACACAGCCACACCGTATCTGAATTTCATCGCGGAAACCAAACCAGATTGGATGCGAAAGGCATTAAAGTCTACAGGTTGGATGATGCAAAAGGAAATTAAGCAGGGCATTCGGTCAGGTGCACCAGGTGGACGTAGATATCCCAATTTCATGGCGCCTGCGCGACGTGCTGCATTTGAGTCAGCATTTGGTGCGAAACTTCGAAAAGCTTATCAAAGTGGAGGCCGAGCTGAACGAGAGGCCTGGGGATCTAAATCGCGAAATGCCTTACTTGATATGGGTATTAGTGCCAGGACAATCGGATATAGTCCTCTTGGTAAGCTATCGAATGCAGTCGGATATCAATATGACAAGGGCAAGCAATCCGTTCGAGTTGGGTGGTTATCTAATTCGGCTAAACGGTTAGGTGAACGTATCGAGGAAGGATACACCAAGCAGATTACGGAGCCTATGCGTAAGAAGTTATTTGCTGCAGGTGTACCATTACCGAAGGGAAAATCGATGTTCAAAATTCAGCCACGTCATACTTATGGTCCTATGAAAGCAGCGTTACAGCCTAAGCTTAAACCTTATATCGAGGATAAGATAGGCGACTACGCTATTTATGGTCCAGCTGCACAATCCGCATCTCGACGTAACTATAAGGTAAGGTGATATTAAATGTTACAACAAACAATCCCCATGTCACGTATAGTGAACCGATGGGCGGAAGCCTTATCGACAGATGAAGGATTAAATAAATTTTGTAATGACAAATACGGAAAGCCGGCGCAACTGTATGTCGGCTATGACGATGTTGACGCCCCGCTTGAAGATGACTGCCCTTGCATCATATTACTGCCAAGTAGCAAACAAGAAGGATTTAACGACGAATATCACTATTCGTTGATGATTGTCTGGGGTATTGTACGTCAAGGCGCAATTCGCGATAAGAATATCATTCGATATGATGGGGCCCTTGAATCAGATAATTTAGGGCAGCTAATTATCGAGTGCATCTGCAGGGTCAACACGGCGTTCCCGGTTATCGATATAGATTATGAATTGGATAGCATGAACTGGCGTCCTGTATTTACTGGGCGCCTGACAGCTACTATTACCATCCCGCATGTAATCGGCGGGAATATTGAATATTAAAGGAGGAAATGCATATGGCAACAGCAAAACGTGCACAGGGTTCTCAGTCCCATGTGGCGATTGCGTTTGAGGCGGATTTTGGTACAACGCCATCCACTGGTGGTGTAATCACGCCAATCATTTCTAGCTCTGTGAAAGCTAGTCAAAATTTAAACGATTCCACCGTAATCCGTGGCGATCGTAATCCTGCAGCGCCATTCCGTGGCAACATTGACACGTCCGGTAGTTTAGTCGTGCCTGTTGGTGTAATCGACATCGGATACTGGCTAAAAGCTGCATTCGGTCAACCGACTTCTAATACAACTGGCCAAGCGCCAAATAAGAAGTCTGAGCATGTGTTTAAAATCGGTAACACAATGCCGTCGTTAACTATTGAGCAGGGGTACCCTGATGTTAACGTGTTCCAGCAATTTGCTGGCGCACGAGTTAGTAAATTAGGCTTTAAGTTTGGCGGTGACTCCGAACTTACGGCATCTGTGGATGTAATGGGCTGTAAGGAAACATTAGCGGCCACTACATTCGATGTAGCTGCTAAGGCAGTAAATTTCTTACCGTTCCAAAATCTTAATGCAACCATCAAAGAAGGCGGCGTTGCTGTGGCCAATATTCTAAGTTGTGATATCAACTTTGATTTTGGCTTGGATGGCGATTCTTATGCTATTGGCGGTAAAGGTTTTAGAACATATATAGACCCAGGTATTGTATCTATTTCTGGGACGATTAAAGCGTTCTTCCAAAATAAAGACCTTTTGAACAAAGCAGTCAACGGTACGGAATCTAGCTTGGAATTGCGACTTGAACAAGATGACTGGTCGCTTACATTCAAATTGCCTGAACTTGTATACGAAAGACAATCTCCAGGCATTGACGGCCCTCGAGGCGTCAATATTGAATTACCATTCAAGGCGTACTATCGTGCAGATTCTGGTCGTTCTGCATCCATCATTACATTAGTTAATAACCAAGAACAATACTAGGAGGTGCCAACATGGCATTTGAAGATATCAAATTAAGAGGTTTAACATTTGCTGAGCGTAGCGAATTGATTAAGGCTGGATTAGATCCATTATACACACCACTTCCGGAAGAAACTTCTGAGCCAGATAAATTATTGTGGTATCGCAGTTTAGCTGAATGGATTATGAAAAATGTGTATAAGATGTCCGATAGCGAAATCGCAGAATCACCAAACGATGGTGTTATGGAATTAGCAATTGAAACTATGCGTTTCACTAACGAAAAAAAGGCTGAAATCGAAAAAAACTAATTGATGCGTGGAGTTGGCTCAACTCCGACAAACCAAAATACTGCTCTGATTGTATCAAGATGCAACGTGAGACTAAACAGCATTTTGACTGTTCGGAGTGTGAGTTTAATTCCCCGCATCAATTAGATGGAACGAGACAAGCCATGCGAGTATACAACGCTAGCCGAATGCAGCGACGTTGGCATTCAGGCGGTATTGCAGGATTTGATATGCCAGCGGTATTAGAAGTGGCGAGGGCTTACGGCATCGAGCCACTACCGCACCTTATCGATCTACTCGTATTATTAGAAGCCAAAGAATTGGAGGTGGCGCACAAGAATGGCCAATAATTTAATTGATATTGTCGTTCAGCTGACCGATAAGAATACGGAAGCCGGACTCAAGAAAATTACTGCAAGTGCCGAAGGCGCCAAATCCGCCCTTGGCAAAATGAAGAATGACCTCATGGCGATAGGTGCTGGTGTTGGTGTAGTAGGCATCGGCGCCAAATTGGCCAAGGAGGCTATCCAATGGGATGTAGCCGTTAAGAAGTTATCCGGTATCACTGGTGCTACGGCAAAAGAAACCAGTGAACTATTAGCAGTGGCCAATTATATGGGCATAGCTATGGAGGATAGCGCTGGTGCATTTGCTAAGTTTTCCAAGAACGTCGGAGCGGCCAAGGAGAAAATGGAAGTCGCTCGAGCAGAAGGAAAGCTCGGTACTGATATATTTAGTAAATTAGGCTACACGCTTGAAGATATCAAGGGTAAGAACACCGTTGAAGTATTCAAGATGATACAGGAACGTCTAAGGGGTATGAAGGACGGAGCTGAAAAGACTCGTGTCGAAATGGAGTTATTCGGCCGTACTGGATATCAGATGCACGCGATGCTCAACATGTCCGCCGAACAGATGGACAAAGTGGCTGAACGTGCCAAAGCAATGGGCCTTATCATTGACGACGAGACTGCAGCTAAGTCCGCAAAGCTAAATCGGGAATTAAAAGATTTAGAAAATACCGGTAAGAGGCTTGCAGTATCCATCGGCCATGAGTTAGTTCCTGTGTTTAATGATTATGCAAAAGGCGTATTAGACGTCGCTAAAGAATTCGAGTCGATGACCGCCGAGCAGAAGGAAGCTATCGGAGGTATTGTTAAATTCGGTGCAGAAGCTGGGGCAGTAATCATAGTCATGAGGTCGCTAACCAGCGCACTCGGATTTATGAGATTAGCTACACTTGCTGCAGCTGGCCCTTGGGTAACATTAGCTACGGTAATTGGACTTTCTGGGAAAGCATTACTCGATTTTCGCTACAACGAAAAAACATCCGGCTCTTATATGGGTGTAGATGTTGACGGGAAGCGTATTCACAAGAATACGAACTCAACAACAGGCCTGTCTGACAAGTTTAGGGAATCACACGATACTCGATATTGGATTGAGGATAGTGCGTGGCTGGGGCTTGTAAAAAATGACCGCTTAGCTACAAAAGAAGAAGGCGCTAGAATCGATGCGGCTTTGAAGCATAAAGAAGAAGCTGATGCTGCGAAAGCGAAACTCGATGAAGAACTTGCAAAAGCGAAAGAGGACCTTGCTAATGGCGGATTAACGAATACCGAAGCTATCAATAAGGCGAATGAAGAGGCAGCGAAAGCGGCCAAAGCTCAAGAGCAGGCTGCAAAGAAAGCTCAACAAGCAGCCGAGAAGTTAGCAAGCGCCGTAGAGCGTATGTCTGAGTTGTATCGGTCTCTTACTTTGCAAAGTCTGCAAATTGACGGCAGTCAATACGAAATCGATAAGCTAACTGCCAAGAACCAGTACGAAGCTAACAATAAGAATATCCGTGATATTATCCGCTCTGTTTCTGGATTGAGCGGAGGCGTTACTGGAGAAGCTGTAAGCGTACTGGACGCAGCTAACGAGCAACTCGGTAAGGCATACGAGTTAGGCGCAGATGGTACATGGGCAACAGATTGCGGCAAGCTATTCTCTGACTCTGTACTTCAAGCGTTTGGTAAGGATGTACCGCGATATGTTCCATCTATCATGGACGCAGCAAGAGCCGCTGGTGCTTGGCATGATGAGGGCGATGGATATGTTCCTAAAGCCGGAGATGGTGTGGTTGTACTTGGCGATAATCATATTGTAATTAGTGACGGAAACGGCGGATATACTGGCGCTAATTCAAGCACAGGTGTAATTGCCAAACCATCTGTTACAGGCGATTTTGGTGCTATTACAGGGTACGTAGACACTAGCTTATTAGCAGGTGCTTCGAGTTCTATGGCTGATACAGCAGGTAGTGCGGCAAACGCCAAAAAGCTCGCTGAGTCAAATCTAACCGCTCAAGTTAGAGCCAAGAATGAAGAGTTGTATCAAAAGCGATTAGCTGAAGCACAACGAAATCAGACTATCCGTGTTCGTAAGATGAACGAGGATATCAAGAAACTCGATCTCGAACGCACAGGCGACCGCTTGCAATTACTCAAAGCGGAAGCTGAAGCACAAAAGGCGCAGATTGATGATAACGTTCGCGAGTATACAAAAGCCGTAGGCGATAAGGAACTCGCTGAAAAGAAAGCTCAGGCAGAGCGCCTAAAATTGGCATCTGATACCGAGCAGAAAATCAGAGAGTTAGCATACACGCAAACGAGTGAAACTGTTGACCACTTAACCAATATGGTCACTCTTGGTCGATTGTCTCGTAGTGATGCGGACGCGCTACTTGCTGAAGAGTTAAAGACCTATATTGACTATGCACGTAGCGAAGTCAATGAGGCCCAGTTAACGGCTACTCAAAGACTGCAGATTGAAAAGAACCTATTAGAGTCCCAGCAGAAGCTATGGGAACTCGCAGGTCGCAGTTTGAAAACAAGCCTACAAGAAGCTGCACGGCAATATAAGCAAGAGACTACCAATTATGCTGATTTAGCGAAGTCTACTTTTGATAGTACGATGAGTTCTATCAACTCGGCATGGACGAATAATCTCGAAGCTATGGCAACAGGAACGAAGTCATTTAGTAAAGGTATTAAGGACATATTTAAGGATATGACGAACGCCATTATTAAGATGATGATTCAGTTGACGTTCCAACAATATATTATGCCTAAATTACAAGGATTATTTGGCGGCGCCGTTAGTGGTATTGGTTCCCTAGGTGCTGCAAAAGGGACATCGTCCTTTGCTGGTGGCGGTTCGTTTAGTTCTGCATTTACAGGCAATCGATTTGCTGCCGGAGGGAAAACGAACCCAGGGCTTATGTTGGTTGGTGAAAACGGACCGGAACTATTACAGTCCTCTGGATCCCATCGTATTTACACAGCAAGCGAAACCCGTAGATTAATGGGCGGCGGAGCTACAAGTAACAACGTAGTTGTTAATATCGTCAATCAGTCTGGCCAAGAACTTGAAAGTAAGCAACAGAACTCCCGGTTCGATGGTGAGAATTATGTTATCGATGTAGTAGTTCGTGCTATGGAATCAAACAAAGGAGGTATGCGTGACGCCATCAAGGCATCCGCAGTATAACTATGGCAGTATTTCCAGATATTCGATGGCCGATATACCCAATTCAGGAGACTACTCCAGATATTTCGTATAAAGGCCAAGTTGAAAACATGACGCTAATTACCAGGAAGAAGACGACAAAGACCCGGAGGACATATTCCGTAGGATACAAGTTGCCAACAGCTGAGTACTATAAACTTCGGTCGTTCTATGACGACGTCAACTGTTCGGGTGTATTCGACTGGGTACATCCAGAAACACGGGAAACGCTAAAAGTGCGATTTGCTGATCAGTTAGACTTTGCGGCGAATGACTACGGAGTGTGGATGGGAACCGTGAAATTACAGGAGGTATAACATGTTACCGCTCTCAACGGCATCGATTTTAGAGAAAAACCAAATATCGGCCACAGGTGTGTGGTTAATGCTGTTAGAAATATCCTATAAAGGAGATACGATTCGATTGGTATACAATACGGAGAATATCCAATTTCAAGGTAATACATATATTGCATTTCCGTTTACCATTCAAGATGTTACAGAGAATGCAACGGATCTACCTAATATTAAGTTATCTGTATCTAACGTGACTCGGACAATCCAGCGTATGGCAGAGTCTAATAATGGATTCACTGGAGCCAATGTCATCATTCGTGTAGTGAATACGAACATACCTGATGTGTGCGAGCAAGAGGAGCATTTCGTAATTACGGGAACTCATGCAAACGCAGAATGGATGGAGTTTACACTGGGTACTGACTTTAGCTTTACTCGACGATTCCCGTTAATCCGTGTGATGAAGGATTTCTGCCCGTTTAAGTTTAAAGGCGTTCAGTGTGGATATAAGGGTCACGAAAATCAATGCAATAAAACCCTAGCGCGATGTCGTGAATTGGGGAACAGTACTCGATTTGGCGGAGAACCTACTATCCCGCAAGGAGGACTGTATGCATCCAATAAGTGACTTGACTGATATCATAGGTACCCCATTCTCGGAAATGAAATGCTGGGATGTAGTTGTTGAGGTATATCGGCGTAGTGGAATATCACTACCCGAATATACCCAAATCCAAATGGATGAATGGCGCGAGGTTCGTGAACCAATGCCAGGGAGTGTTTTGGTATTTGCGCTATATGGTAAAAATCTCGATCATGTAGGGGTTTATCTTGGCGAAGGTAAATTTATACACGCTACTGAACACAGCGGCACCTGTATTGAGCACATATCAAAGTATGTGCCTCGATTGAAGCACATTTATGAAAGGAAGGAGTAGCAGATGGTTAATGTAATCATTGTAAATAATCCGTTCAAGCCAGAGCAACGGGATATAAAATATTTGCCATTTAAACAGGGCAAGTCTATCAGCTATTACTTCAGCGCACCTGGTGAATGGGCGTACTCAGTAAATGGACATGAAGCAGCGCCGGATACAGTTGTGAACGATGAAGACTACATTGTAGTAATGCCCCGAGTTGAGGGTAAGTTCTTTGGTGTTCTTCTATCAATAGGGATGGCTGTATTTACCGGTGGTATAGCTTCGGGTGCTATCTTTGGTATCCAAAGCTTAATTTGGCGGTCAGTAATTGCTATGGCGGTAGGGATGATAGGTAATGCTATTGTCTCAAAGCTAACTGCTCCTAAGGTTGATCGTTCGAATTCCGAACAGTCAAACACATATGGCTGGGGAGGTACTGAAACTGTTACTGGGCAGGGCTACCCTTTAGCCGTGACGTATGGTCGGATGAAAAGCGCTGGGCTATTATTATCCCGCCATGTAATTAGTGATGGTGAAAAGCAATATCTTAATCTTTTATACTGTGCGGGTGAGGGCGAATTATCAAAAATAGAAGATATTCGTATTAATGCTAACCCAATCAGTAATTATAAAGATGTGCAGGTTGATATCAGAAAGGGTACAAATGACCAAACAGTTATCCCAAATTTCAATGATAACTTTGCGGATCAATCCCTAAACTATGAATTGACTGAATCATGGAATACGCAACAGGTACAAGGCGATGCGTGTGACGCGATAGAGTTAACTGTTGGATTCCCAAACGGATTATATTATTCAAATGATAGCGGCGGCGCTGACCGTACGTCTGTCACGTTGAAAGCAGAAATTCGTAAGGTAGGCGATGAGTCCTGGCAGGCATTACCTTTAGCAAATCAAAAAGGTATGGCCGGTCATATTAAGCGCCGCGATGCGTGGAATTTTATCAAGTCGGATAATAGCGTGACGAATACATCCGATTATGCAGGACGAATTGAAGAGGCGACAAATAATGCGTTTTATCGTGTATTTCGCTTTGACAATCTTGAAAAGGCTCGCTACGAAATCCGCATGCGCTGCAGTGCGAAAGATGGTAAAAGCTTGCGCCATGTTAATAAGGTCTACTGGGTACAGCTAACTCAAATTATCTATGACGATTTTGTGCATCCAGGAAAAGCCCTCATTGGAATTAAGGCTTTAGCTACATCTCAGCTAAGCGGTACCGATCCAAAAGTGACATGGATTCAAGAGCGTTCAGAGGTGTATGTGTTCAATCCGTATATCAATAAGTACGAAGCTCAACCAGCGGATAATCCGGCATGGGCTGCATATGATTTAATCCACATCTGTCGTAAGATTGGCGGTGAATATATTGTATTCGGACAGCCCCATATGCGCCTTGACTATAACGCATTTAAGGCATGGGCAGATAAGTGCAAAACAAATGGGTTTACGTTCAACTATATATACGACACCGCTATGCGATTATGGGATGCGTTAAAGTATCCGGAAGCAGTAGGTCGAGGGAAAGTAATTCCTGTAGGAACCAGGTTCACATGCGTTAGCGATTATCAATCTACACCGGTACAGTTGTTTACTGTAGCCAATATAAAACACGGCAGCTTTACTGAAGAGTTTCAAGGTGTGGAGGCTAGGGCTAACTCTGTTGAAATATCGTTCCTTAACAAGGATAAGGATTATGAGCGAGACGTCATTCCAGTATATGGGGATACTTACGACGAGTCGGATACACTAACAAATCCGGCACAAGTTGAACTCATGGGATGTACTAGCCTTGAGCAGGCATATAAACACGGTAAGCATTTCTTGCGATGCAATAAATATGAAATACGTACTGTGACAATAGAGGCGTTTACGGATGCCATAGCGTGCACGGTAGGAGATATTATTTTAATTCAGCACGACATACCTGAATGGGGCGAGGGCGGTCGTGTGGTTGCGGTAAGTGGCCAGACGATTACACTTGACAAGGAAGTGTCGGTACACCCAGGGAAGAATTATCAGTTGCTAATTCGTAGCAACTCTACGGATATAGTCTCTACGTTTAACGTAGTAAATGTATCAGGTCTCAATGTGATTGTTAAAGAGGCTATACCGGTGCAGCCTGATGCGGTATATGCATTCGGAGAGGTCTCTAAATCGGCTAAGCCATTTCGTGTGTTGGCTATTACAAAGACACTATCAGAAATGACCCGTAAGATCCAATGCATGGAATATTATCCAGAACTCTATGTATCAGATGATGGCACGGTGCCAAGTATTGATTATACGAATCATGGTGCATCTGATATTCAATCAGTAGGGTTAGTGAGCGATGTCTATGGTGCTAATGGCATCATGTATTCACGTATAGGTGTAACGTGGCAGTTACCTCGTGATGGAAAAGTCTCAAACGTAGTCGTGAATTACCGAAACGTAAAAAGCGATACGTGGACATATATCGGAAACTACCCAGCGTCCACAAATACTACCACAATATCCGATGTGCTGCTAGGCGCGAACTATGAAGTACGCGTGCAGGCAATTAATGAGTTAGGCCAGCTGACTACAGGCGTGACAAAATCTATAGCCATACCTAAGATGCAGACGCCAGAGGATGTTCAGAATTTACGTGTCCTAAGTCGGTACAATCAAACGGCCGATAAAAGTGTTTACTACGACTTACAAGTGCTATTTGATCCGCCTAGTAATCCTGCCAATTTCGATGTGGCGGAGATTTGGTATCTCTTAAAGTCGAAGAGCGGAAAGCCTGTGCCAGGGCAAGAATGGCAGTACGCTGGCAGTAGTAATAGTCAGGTTATTATCAAATCATTAGGTCCAGGTGAGGAGTATCGAATCAAAGCGATTTCGGTTGACCGATTTGGTAACAGGGCAGAAACCGCCCAAATGGTTGATGTGATAGTCAAACCGATGGATGCGATACCTGATACGCCTAGTAATTTCGGTATTACTTTCAGTAGAAACGCCACCGCATCATGGAATGAGGTGCTAAATGCTGACGTCGACTATTACGAATTGCGTACCGATAATAATCCTGGTAAAGATACGAATGCTTTATTGGCAAGAGTTAAAGGTACTTCTGCTGTACTTACTTTAACTAAACGAGCAGATACTGTTTATCTTTATGCTCGCAGCACGTTGGGTAAATACTCGACTGCAGCAACATATGAGTATAACGTTCCGCAGTTGGCAGCGCCTGAGCTTGTAGTAAAAAGCCAGTTAGGAGGATTTAATCTTTATTTCTCAACTAAGCCAGCACAAGCATACGCAATCAGATGCCACGTGATCGGAGATGAACGCACTGATGATTTTGAAACTACTAGCACCATGCTGACGTATTCGAACTCAGCCGGAATATACCGGATACGTTGCTCGTTTGTGGATGTGTTCGGAGATGGACTCGTTAACGAGAAGCAAGTCGTGATTAAGACACAAATTGATGCTAGCTTGCTAGACCTTGAGTCTCTTGGGCTGAATAAAGTTGATGAACGAATTAAGGAACTTGATAAGAAATTCAATAAGAATTCTGAAGAGACCACTAGAAGAATTACGAATTTGGCGTCACATACGGAATCTCGCATTACTGAGTTAGCTGGTAGCATCGATTTACAAGTTAAAAAAAGTATTGGCGAGATTGATGGTGGTGAGTTGGTGTCTCGCATTAACCTCAGTCAGTCCGGTGTATACATTGCGGGGAAATTGATTCACATCACTGGGGCAACTAAGTTCGATGATAATGTCATTGTTAATAAGATGATTCAGGCTAACGCAGTTACTGCCGACAAATTACATGTTGATAGTTTATCGGCAGTGTCCGGTACAATCGGGTTACTTCGATCAAGAGAGACCGGTGCTCGTGTTGAGATTCAGGATAATCTTATTACAGGCTTTGATGACGATAACAACCCTCGGATTAAACTTGGATGCTGGTAGGAGGTATTATGGAACCGCATGTATTAGCTTATGATGCTAATGGCAATATCATACTAAATCTCAAGGAAAGGCTCACACGTATTGAGGGGCGGATGTATGTATCTGACATCCCTAATCGACGTCAACAAATTACCGTGAATGGATTGCAGACTGGGCAACATGTCTGGGCTGCGGCCATGGGGCAGTACTTAGTGGCAGAGGTTAGGGGCAATATCATAACATATTATTTTGCAGTGTCCCAGGATGAATATAATATCAATCGTCAATTTAAGGATCTTACGTATGAAGGGTGGCTGGCGTATGGAATTTATTAACATCCAAAATAAAGAAGGTGTCACGATTATAAACGATACCTATGACAATCTAGTATATCTTAGGTTCCCTAAACAAAAAGATGCAGTTCTTTACACCGGGGCGATGAGGGGGATAACGCCAACGGTTCAAATCCCGCTCAAACCTGTAGCTTACGCACCTATGCTGGTGCCTACAAGTAAATACCAATACGGATATATTGCGGGGGAGGCTAATGTAATCCAGGTCTTTTATGCCACTAATTACGCATATCATGGTGACGCACCTCTTATAGCAGTATCAGTTCCACAAGGATACGAATTCGCAGCTCAATGGGTCCACAAACGTCGTGAGCGATTAATGGTGCTGGTAGTGGATGTAATTAAGCCAGGCGAAAAGGTAACGCAAGCAATGGTTGATGAAGTAAAAGCTGGCATCAAGTTCTACTGCTTCGGTTATTTCGAGGATGTTACGGCTAATGCAGACACGCCTCGTATTCGATTTGTTGATAAGGTAGGAAGTAGTAAACCTAATACGGCATTGCAAGTTCTTGGTCGTCACAAATATTATAAAGCGTCTTGGGCAACAGATTACAATCTGCAGAACGATGTGATATATGATAGCCGCATCAGGTACCTACGTGTAATTGATCACTATGCGCACGATTGGTATAACCAGTTATCAAACTACGTTCCGGATACTTTTACAAACATGGCCCGTGACCCAAAGTCATATGGCGTCAAGGTTGCAATTATACCCATGTCCGTAATCGATGTATCCGTTTGGGGGCCAAATATCAATAATGGAGATAAAAAGTCACACACGGGGCGAGTGTGGCAAACGTTCAGATTTCACGATGAGAGTACCGTGTCGCTGAAATCGTATCAATTCATTGATTGGAATACAGTCACCACGTATCCTGTAGGTTGCTCGGGTAAAACCACATCTCAGTATTTGGTGGTCGATGTGACCGGGTACGATAAACAAGGTACGATTCCATTCAATTAAGGGAGATGATAAGTAATGAATGTAAAGGATATAGACCTCAACATTGGCGAGGATTTCGGGATAGTCTACGCTGTCCAAGATGACAATGTGGATTTGACAGGGTTCAAGTCAGTATTCGCCATACGAAAGCGAGCAAGCGGTCCGCTTGTTATTAAAGTGCAAGGGGTAGCATCTGGGAAGATTGCGACATTCAATATTTCCGGAAAGGATACCCTAGAAATTAAGTCCTTTGGTGAGCATGTGTATGATGCTTTTGCATATAAGGAATCGGAGCCTAGCCGATATTACAAACTGGGTATGGGGGCAGTCAACATAATTCAGGATGTGGCTACGCATGATTAGAGGAGGAATGTATTATGCAAAACAAAGCGTTACCAGTAAGACTTGAAGGTCCGATTAAAGTAGAGGCGGAAGTAAAAGCAACCATGGTAGGCGATAACGGAAAAAGTGCTTATGAAATTGCTTTAGCACATGGATTCGTAGGAACCGAGGAGGAGTGGTTGGAATCCTTAAAAGCAAAGCTGCCTAATTTATCAGGAGTTATATCAGCACTTCAAGGTAAGAACATTCTTATTAATAGCGGTACCCTTGAAGCGATATTAACTGCTATTGTCCATGCGTTGGATGAACAGCCTTATGCACCACTTACATTTAACGAACCAAGAAAAGGGGATACTGAAATTCGAGTATCTGGGCAAGATGGCTTTAAAGTTCGAGTGCGTGGTGAAACAGAAGCTGTTGAAATTCAATCCGGAAGTGCAACTATCAGAATTCAGCCTTACGGTGCAGATGATATTTATCTTGAATATCTTAACTTAATCGATCATGTCATTGACACTGTTAAAATCAAAGGTCTTTTTGAATTCAATCCGGAAACGGCCACAGAAATTTTACCTAAACAGTTCTATGGCCGTAGCGATTTGGAGGGCGAACTTACATGCCCGAACGTTGTTAAAGTTGGTGCATTAGCATTCGTCGGAACCGAGCACAATATTATCAATTTGCCAAAGGCCACTGATATTGACAGGGATGCTTTCGCTAACAGTTCTCTTGCCGTAATCAATATACCCGCATTTGTATGGTCGGGTAATAATCTTAATTTACAATCTAGTGGACTAATTAGGGTTAATAAAATAACCGTTAGCGAGGAATCTCATCCGCCACAAAATGTTATGATGCAAAAAATTTCGTTAGAGGTCTACAATCCAGATCACAGCAAGAAATGGAACCTTTACAGTGAAAAATGGGAGAAAGCGGAGGCCTAAATGGATGAAATTAGATTATTGCTAATGGACTTCGAAATTCCGCCGTATTTCGCGGACATTGGATTCTGGGTGACCCTTTTAGGGGTCATCTGGGCCGCCCTCAGGGGTTCGTTTCGTGCGATGGTGTGGTTTTTAGAACATACCTCGCTAGTCGCAGTTAAGCAAGAATTAGATGACCATTTGGCTCGACGCATGGATAAACAACGTAAGGATTATGACGATAAGTTATCTGACGCCATCAATAGTATCGCTGAATTAACAAAAAGCAATCAGGAAATACTAAAGCAATTGGTCAAGCTGGAAGAACGAGATGCTGCGAAGTTTCATAGGCTCAATAACCTTGAAACCACAGTTCAGAGTCTGAGTACTGAACTGATGCATATCCAAGTTCTAAACAATATGCCGATAGGAAGAAGTATCACACTTAACACGGATGATATAGGAGGTGACTGATAATGAAATATCAAATCATGAACCGTCTGAAATCCGTATATAGTGCGGTTCGTGTTGCTAACATTAGACCTACTGGAGTACTAGCGACACGGATTCTAGTACTTGTTATGCTAATTCCTATTTGGCTAGTCATAACAGAGTATGTTATGGCATTTGCTAGGGGTTATGTATCAAGTGAAACTAATAAGCTGATTGATGTTGGGCTCAATATTATTGACCACATATTCATTCCTAGTGTATTGACAGCTGTAGTAGGCTTCCTAGGACTTTGGTTAGATAGAAACAATAATGGTGTTCCTGATAAATTAGAAGGAGGTAGTAGTAATGACGAAAATATTTATAAATCCAGGTCATGATATTGACCTGGATAGCGGAGCAGTAAATCCTAACACAGGACGTCGTGAATGCGACGTTGCTCGTGATGCGGGTAAGTTATTGGCTTGTTATTTACAAACTGCAGGATGTGAAGTTAGAACTTTACAAAATGATGATTTAGGTCTTGTGTGTGAAACGTCTAACGAATGGGGAGCAGATATATTTGTGTCTCTGCACTGCAATGCTTTTAACACTCAAGCTAGGGGCACAGAAACTTTGTACAAGTCTTTCAATGGCCAACGTCTAGCGAATGATATCCAATCGCAAATCATCCGTAGTATTAATACGGTTGATCGTGGTGTAAAACAGCGTACCGATTTATGGGTATTAAACGGCACGGATGCAACAGCTGTGTTAGTTGAAATGGCATTCATAGACAATGATGATGATTTAGAACTACTTAATAATGACCTTGATACTATTGTGCGTGCTATCGCAAGGGGCATTACTGATTACGCAACAGGAGGGGAATAATGTATGACAAAATCAAAGTACTACTTGATAACCCTATTTACCGCTATATTATTATCGGTGGTATTGGGTTCATCCTCATCCTTTGCATCGGATACATATTCTACCAGCCAAGCGGAACCGACTATCAACGTGCCCGTGAGTCAGTGGAACGAATTGAAAAGCAACAACGCGAAAGCGTTGAGCTTAATCGAAGTAGCCAACGTTCCATTGAACGAGGTGCAGAACTTAGCCGTGAAGCAAAAGGAAGAATTGAACGAAGCACACAATACAATCACCAAATTAGAGAACGAATTGAACAAAGCCAAAACGGACTTAGTGAAGCAAGAAGTTACCTTGAACGAAATGCAGAACTCTTTGACCGAATTGAAAGAGAAAGTCGAAAAAGACGAGAGAACTATCAAACGACTACGGATGCAACGCAACCTATCACAGATATTAGGGGCGGGTGCGACAATAGGAATTGCGATACGCGGATAGCGAGGTGATCCATACATCTCCTGAGCATGAGCAGGTGGACTCATGGATTGGCTATAATAATGCAAAAGACCTTACTGGGAATATGCCCTGGTAAGGTCTTTTTTTGTTTATAAGTAGTAATTGCAGATAAGATAAAATTATGGTGTAATTAGGGTAATAATAGGAGGTGGGAGTAATGCTGAAAGTATTTTATAAAGACCCACATTTTATGAGGGACGCAGTAATTGTAGATAACTACGCTGCTGCATGGGATATAATATGCTCCATGCAACAGAGGCTAGGGAAAGGCATACTTCTTGTTGGTAGGGAAACATGGGAGGACCTTAGATTGGTCGAGCATTTTCCTGATTTTATTTGGACAGACGATGTAAAGGCAGTATATGTTAATAGTGATAAAACATTAATAATTTCTGCTCCGTCAAAGTATAATCGAGCCAACGTTTTAAAGCTTATCAAATTCTTTAGACTCCACTATTCTATCCGAGAAATATAAATGTGAGAGCTTTAAAATCAGTTTAAGTTTAAAACGGTTGCTTAACCGTTGCTCAACTTAAAACACATAAAATCCAGTAATGACGTGGATAAATGGCACTTTTGAATAATTTCCGCTGAGTAATCACAAATAAAATACGCCCCTCATTGAGGGGCTTTTTATTTTGCCTAAAATCATGTAACTTAGTATAATAGGACTATTAAGATATATATTATTAAAAGGGAGTATCACTTGTTTTATTTTATTGCAATCATTTGGCTTGTATTAGATCAAGCTTCTAAATATTATGTGATGAACCATTTTGCTCTTGGTGAATCACTACCGGTTATTCACAATGTATTTCACCTTACGTATATTATTAATCGTGGAGCAGCCTTTGGCATGTTGACGAATCAGCGGTGGTTCTTTTTAGCTGTTGCTTTTGTATTAATTATCGTATATGGCTTCTATCGTAAGCGTGTTAATAATGGTCCAGTATCGTTACGTGTTGGGACTGCATTGTTGATTGCGGGAGCCATAGGTAATGGCATAGATCGATATGTACTACATGGGGTAGTAGACTTTTTTGATTTTAGAATTTGGCCTATTTTTAATATTGCAGATATCGGTATATGTGTAGGCGTTGTATGTGTCATATACTATTTACTAACATCTGAACATGAGGAGAAATAGATGAACGAATATAAAGTATCTTTGGAACAAGAGGGAAAGCGTCTTGATGTATTTCTGACGGATGTGATGGAAGGTTCTCGTAGTTATATCCAGAGCCTTATCAAATCTGGTCATGTTCTGGTAAACGGCAAGGTTGGTAAAGCTAACTTACGACTTAATACAGATAGCACTATTTCTGTAGATATTCCAGAACCAGAATCGGTAGAAATTTTACCAGAGGATATTCCTGTTGAATATCTTTATGAAGATCATGATATTATTATCGTCAACAAGCCTCGTGGCATGGTTGTACATCCAGCAATTGGTAATTACTCAGGAACGCTAGTGAATGCTTTGCTTTACCATTGTAAGGACTTATCTGGTATTAATGGTGAAATTCGCCCTGGCATCGTACATCGTTTAGATAAGGATACATCTGGTGTCATGATGGCTGCTAAAAATGATGCAGCTCATATTGGTTTAGCTGAACAGGTGAAAGCACACAGTGCAAAACGAACATATTTAGCTCTCGTTCAAGGCAATATCGTAGAGGAACAGGGGATTATTAAGGCTCCTATCGGTAGACATCCTAAAGACCGCATGAAAATGGCTGTAGTGTTTGAAAACAGCAAGGAAGCAGTGACTCATTTTAAAGTGTTAGAACGTTATGGATATCATACATTAGTGGAATGTGTGTTAGAGACGGGGCGTACTCATCAAATTCGCGTTCACTTTGCTCATATTGGACATCCAGTTGTTAACGATCCTTTTTATGGATATCGCCGCATGGACTTCCCTATAGAGGGACAAGCACTTCATTCTCATACATTGGATGTGGTGCATCCAATTACAGGTGAACCTATGCATTTTGAAGCACCTGTACCGGAGGACTTTCAAAATTGTATCGCCTTCGCTAAGGAATATAGAGAACGTAGATAAGGGATAAGACTATGGAAACAAAACGTATTTTAATGGATGGAGACGCCATTAGACGTGCCATTAGACGTATTAGTCATGAAATATTAGAACGTAATAAGGGGCTTTCAAATGCAGTTATTGTTGGTATTGAACGACGTGGCGTTATGCTAGCTAAACGACTGCAAAGTGAAATTGAAGCTATAGAAGGCCTTCATATTGAGTGTGAACCTTTAAATGTAGCTATGTATCGCGATGATCGGGATACGCGACCTAAGGAAGGGGAACCTTGCTCTATTGATACTACCGAGAAAACCATTATCTTAGTAGATGATGTTTTGTATACAGGTCGTACCATTCGTGCTGCTTTAAATGCATTGATGACATCTGGTCGTCCTAAATCTATTCAACTAGCAGTATTGGTAGATCGAGGCCATCGAGAATTGCCTATACGCGCTGATTATGTGGGGAAAAATATCCCTACGTCTCATTTGGAAAAGGTACGCGTACAGGTTCAAGAATTAGATGGTTCTGATGGCGTAACTATCGAACAATAATAGGTAGATATAACAAATCGACATATGAAAAGACTCGACGTACATGGTCGAGTCTTTTTGGTAGGGGAATAATATGATAAGGCTATATTGTCATAACCTATATTTCAATATATTGTGGAGAATAGCGGAAATCTTCGTGCCCAGTGCGCGCTCTAGGGGATTTAAAACTATAAGCCTGTAGATCAGTAGCCTTCGTATCGATTTCTATCATTCGGCGACCAAAATCGGAAACTATGGTTGATGCTTTAGCCCATTTTTGAATAAGCGGAATGCTCGGTGTATTGTGCTTTAACCACGTGCGACCGCGCTGATTAAATGCTAATAATCGCGCGTATTGAGGACCTAGTATATGAGCTTCTTGTAATATGGGCTTAGTGATTTGTAGCGCAGTATAGGCTGCCATGCGACGTAGTCTTGCATAGGTATAGCGTTTTGTCTTTATCTCTTCCAGTGCGTGCGTCCAGCTTACTTGCTGCATAGCCTTGTGCCAACGATGTTCAATGCCTTCCGTAAAATCCCCATATATTTCTAATTCTGCAGCTGAAAGTAAGCGATTGAGGCCATGCAGGATATCATTGTATCTTTCGTAGTCCACATAGACATCATGTGCTATGACCTTGTGCATATCATCTATGATAACATGTGGTACATAGGCATCGATGGTTGTGCCTTCTACGAGTGCCTTACGTAATGCGGTCCCAGAAGGAAAATCTTGGCCTTGAGAGAGGGTAGGACTATGATGTGATGATTGTCTAGTAATGGGAATGACCATAAGATTAGTGAAATACCGTTGGGCAGCGCGAATATATTCAAGGCCTAGTAGTGAGTTTGGCGCATTGTTAATGAGTTCTCCATTTTGTATATACTTAGCAATCACTTGGCGTAATGCTGTACCATAAGAAACACCGGTTTTTATATGGTGTTGAATGGCATCTTGTCCTTGTGGCGTATTTAGAAATTCAGCGGCTGAGTGCAATATGGCATTATCATCAAGCTCAGAGCCAAAGGAAATGCTATGAATGTGTAGCGCTTTCATAAGTCGCACCGCACCGGTACAAAATAGTTCTGCACTGCCTAGAGAATAGACCGTAGGTAATTCGATAACGACGTCGGCACCACCATGAATAGCCCATCGAGCACGGTCGAATTTGCTAAAATACGCAGGCTCGCCTCGCTGTACAAAGGAACCGCTCATAATGGCGATACGCAATGCATCAGGATAGGTAGTACGTAATGTATGTAATTGATGCGCATGGCCGTTGTGAAACGGATTGTATTCACAAATAATACCGATTGATTTCATCGTAGTTCCTTTCATAGGTTTAGTTTCTATTATTATATAATAAATTAAAAAATTTATATAATGGGTGGCATGTGTAATGTATGGAATTTTTGACCTTCTTGTTAGGAATTATAGAATTTCTTGTGAAAGTACTAGAATGGGAGGCTGTGTAATGGTATAATTATCTGTGAATTCTGATTTGACGTGAGGTGATTTGATGAAAGTACAGTGGAAACGAGCGTTACAGACCATCGTGTTAGGTACATCCTTATTGGCTTTAGCCGGATGTGGATCCAATAATGTGATGGATATATATAGCTTTGGTAATCAAGTCATTCGTTCCGGTCAATCGGAAGTGACTGTAGCCTTGCCATATGAAATGGGGAAAACATCAGAAACGACGAGTGTTGATGGATATCCTATGGATGCGTATGGTAGCCTAAGCCAACATATATTGATTTCTGTAGAGGCCCGTCAACCGGCACCGAATAAAGCGTTGCCAACAGTTGCACAGTTTGTGGATCAAAAGAAATCTGAATATGCAAAATTGGGTGCTACTGTTAATGTGGAATCTATCGATTTAAATGGAGTGCAAGCACAGCTCATTACTGGTGATTTTTACGTTAACAAAATTAAAACTAGTTTCTCTCAATATGTCTTTATGGATAAGGGCGTATTGTGGAATATAACCTATAGATATCCTACGGATGATCAAATAGGCGCTGATATCAGCAAACAAATTAAAGATAAGATTTACGTTACGCAAAAGAAAGAGGGTTAATCAATGAACGTATTAGTAGTTAACTGCGGTAGTTCTTCCTTGAAATATCAATTACTTGATATGACAAACGAAACTGAATTGGCGAAAGGTTTATTTGAAAAGATCGGTGATCAAGACGCTATCTTCACTCATAAACGTCCAAACGCAGACAAATTAGAACGCGTTGAACCAATTTTGAATCACAAAGAAGCATTACGCATCTTGCTCGACATCTTAGTTGATCCTGAATTTGGTGTTATCAAATCTATGGATGAAATCGATGCAGTAGGTCACCGTGTAGTACATGGTGGTGAAAAATTCGCTGATTCCGTATTGATTACACCTGCAGTAATGGAAGCTTTGGAAGAATGTTCATCCCTTGCTCCATTGCATAACCCACCAAATATCCAAGGTATCGAAGCTTGCCAAGCTATCATGCCAAATGTACCACAAGTTGCTGTATTCGATACTGCATTCCACCAAACAATGCCTAAAGAAGCTTACATGTATGCGCTTCCTTACTCCTACTATGAAGAGTACGGCATTCGTCGTTATGGTTTCCATGGTACATCCCACAAATATGTAGCACAACGTTGCGCAGAATTGATGGGTAAACATATGTCTGATCTTCGCATCATCACATGTCACTTGGGTAATGGTTCTTCCGTATCCGCTATCAAAGGTGGTCGTTCCATCGATACTACAATGGGCTTCACTCCATTGTCCGGTTTGATCATGGGCACTCGTACTGGTGATATCGACCCTGCTATCGTTCCATTCTTGATGGATAAAACAGGCATGTCTTATGAAGAAGTTGACCGTGTTATGAATAAAGAATCCGGTGTATTGGGTATTTCCGGTGTGTCCAATGACTTCCGCGTAATCGAAGAAGCTGCTTCTAATGGTAATAAACGCGCTCAATTGGCTCTTAACATGTTCCACTACAAAGTTCGTCGTGTAATCGGTGCGTTCGCTGCTGTTATGGGCGGTGTTGATGCTATCATCTTCACAGCTGGTATCGGCGAAAATGGTATCGGTAACCGCGATGCTATCTGTAATGGCTTGGAATACCTTGGCACACGTATTGACCCTGAACGCAACAATATTCGCGGTAAAGAACAAGAAATCAGTGCTGAAGGTTCTAAAGTAAAAATCTTCGTAATCCCTACAAACGAAGAAATCATGATCGCTCGCGATACTCAACGTATTACAAGCGCTTTGAAAAAATAATATAACCTCTTAATGGTTATCTAAACTCTTTTATAGAAACCTCGCTTATATCTTAGATATAGGCGGGGTTTTTGTAGTTTTTCAGAGCTGAATCCTATATAATAAATAGTATGCAGAGTCTTTTGAAAGGGGTTACGTATGAATATTTTATATAGTGAACAATCTCAGCGCACCCGTAGTGCAGAATTATTAGTAGTGGTATTTGTTATTTTGTTGGTGGGGGCTATGGTTTTTACCACCTATAGAAGTATTGCGCAGGGCCATATTTTACTTTCAGAATATTTCATAGAAATTATGGCGCTCATTGTCATTGTTAAACAAGCTGTGAGCCGCTATACATATATATTGACGGATTCTGAATTTATCATCAAAGAAAAATCCTTTTTTAGAAAACGTACATTTTCTGTAAAATATGATGATATTGATGGTATTTATGCGTATAATCGCGATTTTCTAACGAATTTACGTTATCGATATAAATATAGAAAATGCTCTACCTCTGATGATAGACCGATTTGGTTCATGGTATATTCCATTACTAAAGGGAAAAAGGTTCAATATGGTCGTGTTATGTTGAAAGCAGAGGATGCATTCTATGAAACACTAGAACAGTTTGTACCTAATCGTGTGCGCGTGCCAGAAGCGGATGTTATTTTCTATGCCACGGTACGTGCTGATGCGGTAAAACAAGGCATCGATGTTAAGGAATATTATGATAGTCTAATTAAAAGTGCGGAAGAACAGGAACAAGAATGAGCGGATTATATTTAGCAAGTCAATCACCAAGACGAACGGAATTATTGCATCAAGTGGGTATAGACCATACTGTTGTTACTAGTTCTTATGTAGAAGATAATGTAGTGATTACAGATCCTATTGAAATGGTGAAAGCACAAGCTCTTGGTAAAGCGCGCTGCGCAAATGATGTGCCTGATGGTAGCATCGTACTAGGTGCTGATACAATTGTTGTGTTTGATGGAAAGGTGCTAGGGAAACCGCATAGTAAGGATGAGGCACGTACAATGCTTCGTACATTATCTGGTCAAGTTCACTCTGTTATTACCGGTGTAGCCTTCCTCATTAAGGGACGCGAAATCGTCTTTCACAATGAAACAAAGGTATATTTTAAAACGCTGCAGGATTTTGAAATCGAGTCATATATCGACTCCATGGAACCGATGGATAAGGCTGGAGCCTATGGCATCCAAGGAAAGGGCGCTTTGTGGGTTGATAAGATTGAAGGGTCCTATACAAATGTTGTAGGGTTGCCTGTAGAACATGTATACGAAGAATTATGTAAAGCATTAGGTGTAAAGTCTTAGATTAATATTGATGGTCATGTTAACACATCAAATAGATATTCTAATGTTATGGTAGAAATATGAGGCTGATTTGTTTATGTATTGTAAGAATGGAGAAATTCAATGCAAGTCAAAACTATCAGCGTAAAAGATATGTTGCCATTTCAACGGCCACGTGAAAAATTCGTTGCCCTAGGGGCTAAACAAATGGCGATGGAAGAATTATTGGCTATATTATTACGTACCGGTTTAAAAGGTCAATCATCAATTGATTTAGCACATACGATTATCGATTCTTTCACAGATGGCATTTATGGGCTAAACCATATGACCGTAGATGATTTAGTAAAAATTAAGGGCGTTGGTATCGATAAAGCGGTTACTATTTGTGCTGCTGTAGAGTTAGGGCGGCGTTTGGGTGAGTTAAAAATCACCTCTACATACGAAGATTTTTCTCAGCCTTATGTTATCGCTCAATATGTAATGGAACGCTTGCGCCATGAAACAGAAGAACATGTATTAGCGGCTATGTTGACGTCTCGGAATAAATTAATTCACATTGAGACCATATCTAATGGAGGCCTCACATCGAGTCTTGTAGAACAACGGGCTGTTTTTAGAAAAGCCATTGCTTGTAATGCGGCCGCTATTATTTTGATTCACAATCATCCATCCGGCGATAGTAGACCAAGTGATGATGACATACGTGTTACCAAGTTATTTGTTAGTGCTGGACAATTTATGGGCATTCCAGTCTTAGACCATATCGTCATTGGTGATGGCGAGTTTACAAGCTTGAGTGAAATTGGTAAATTAAGCTAGTTGTGGTAAAATGGAATGATGATGTAATGAAGGAGATTAGCATTATGAATTCCATTTTACCGTCTTTTGGAAAAGACGTGAGTATCGATATTGGTACGTCTATGACACGTGTCATGGGGGGCACGCGCGAGACCATGATGAGTGAGCCCTCCATTGTGGCTACTGATACAAAATTAGATAAAATTGTTGCTGTCGGTGATGATGCAGATCGCATTGTACGACGCATGCCTGATATGTGGATGGAGTTGACACCGCTACAAGATGGGTTTATCGTCGATTACCGCGTAATGCATACGATGTTAAAATATTTTCTTCACAAGGTATCCAATACATTGCGTAGATCTCGTGTACTCGTTGGCGTTCCTTGTGGCATGACTGATGTAGAACAACGGGCCATGATGGATGCCGTAATCCAAGCAGGCGCGCGGGAAGTCTTTCTGATTGAACGCCCTGTGGCTGCCGCTATAGGTTCCGGTTTACCAATTTTTGAGGCTCGTGGATCTATGGTTATTGATATTGGTGAAGGTACTGCCGACATGGGGATTATCTCATTAGGTGGCACGGTTATTAGTAAGACGATACGGTTTGGTGGCGGCGATTTAGATCGCGCCATCATGCAATATATTAATCAGTGTTTTGGTTTAATGGTATCCGAGCAAACTATAACGGATATTAAACATGCTATAGGTACTGCGATTGTACCTGCGGAGGATTGTGAATTCTCCTTTACTGGTCGCGATATGACGAGTGGTATAGTTAGACGCGCTGTACTTCATCAATCTGAAATCTACGAAGTGATTAATAAACGCCTTGCAGACTTTTTAGATGCAATTCAACAAATGATACGCGTTACAGCTCCTGAATTAGTGGCTGATATTATGCAGCATGGAATTGTGTTAACAGGTGGTATGGCTCGTTTGCAGGGGCTAGCAGAGCGAATTAGCTCCGAAATGGGGGTGCCTGTTCAGGTTGCTTCTGATCCAGAGTTAAAGGTTGTACAAGGTTTGCATCGTAGTTCAGGTCAAATTGTAGAATTAGCTCGTTTTATTATTAATTCAAAGGATAGAAGGGGACGTGTATGATACAGTCAGATCGTAAATTATTAATCTTTGTTGTCCTCGGCTGTATTATCATGGCCCTTCTTGGTTTTGCCTGGAAACAGCGAACTAGTATCCCCTTTGTAACCGTACCATTTGAAAAAATTGTTACCCCATTCACATATGGTTCAGCTCGTGTGCTTTCAACAATTCAAACCGGCATACGTATCATTGATAATGCTATATCGGGTTTTGTTGAAAGCAATGATAAGGATAATACCATTGCAGATTTGCAACAAAAGGTGTTAAATCACGATGAAGTTGTGGCCGAAAATATTCGCCTACGTCAGATGCTTAACTATAAATCGTCCCACCCAGAGTTTACGATGACCTTGGCGGGCATTATTACTAAAGATTTCGGTACATGGTCAAATACATTTACCATTGACCGGGGCGAGAATGACGGCATACAACCTAATATGGCTGTTGTCGTACCAAGTGGCGTTGTGGGCTTTGTTACCGATGTATATCCTAATTCAGCACGTGTTCAAACTATTTTGGACCCTCGTAGCGCAATTGGTGTTATCGTACAGCGTCCTGAATCACGTTTGGCCGGTGTGGTAAAAGGGGATGGTAATCATCCTAATGAGCCAATGATGGTCAATATTGCACGTGATGGTGATGTCCTTGTAGGCGATAAATTGATTACCTCTGGTTATGGTGGAATTTATCCAAAGGGCTTGTTAGTGGGTAATGTATTAACGATTACAAATGATACAGAAGGTTTCGTGAAAAACGCGGCTATCCAACCAAGCGTTGATTTTAATCGCTTAGAAGAGGTGTTTATTATTACTGCCTCTACAGTGCAAACACCAGATAAAGCAAAATTAGAACCTAAATTAGTTCCTCAAACGCAGCGTGACCAAGTGCAAGGGGCTAAAGGAGCGGTAAATCAATGAGGTATATTGCATTAATTCTCGTGTGTTGTGCTTTGTATTTTATACAGGCTCAATTATTACCGGCCATATTTCATACGAATTGGCTACCCAATTGTATACTGACTGCTGTAGTTTTAGTCACGATTTTTAAAGGTCGAAAAATGGGGCTTATCGCTGCTGTAGTAGGTGGATCCATTCACGATATTTTGATATCTAACTTTTTTGGATTACATCTCTTTCCGTATATTGTCGTAGTATATCTATTGTCTCTTGTAAAAAGTAGTGTTTACGAAGAACGTTGGTATTGGTCATGCGGAATTATCGGTGTATGTACGATTTTAGATGGAATTATGCGCTGCATCATGATCGGTGCTAGTGGTGGTGATATCCAATTCATTTCTTACATGGGACACATGGTTATGCCAACTGTATTTTGGAATGCCATATTAGGTGGTATAGGACATAAAATGATGGGTCTTATGGAAGAAAAAGAGGATTATATTTGGTAGAATTGCTGATTTAGTAAAGCATATAAGGGGAATCATAGGTGCTTGAAAGTTTATATAAAAGGAAAAAAACGAGCCGTTTTGATGTGCTTTTCTATATTGTAATGGGTATCTTCGTTATTCTAGGACTCCGTCTATTTGCTATGCAAATATTAGAGGGTGGTTATTATCAAGCTAAAGCAGAGGGTAACCGCCTGCGCATTGTACCTATGACGGCTGCTCGTGGGGTTATGTATGATAGAAATGGTCAGATTTTAGTCGGTTCTAGACCGGCCTATACCATTTCTATTATGCCTAATGGCAAACCTTTAGATGATGATGAATTGGCTAAGCTAGCTACATTGTTACATAAAAAGCCAGAAGAAATTCAAAAAAAGGTAGATGACCACAAACATGGTTATGAACCGATACGTATAGCTAACGATATCTCTATGGACGTGGTGACTAGTATCGAAGAACATCGTCATGAATTGCCTGGTGTTTCTATCGATGTAGAACCTTTAAGATATTATCCATATGAAACTATGGCATCTCAGCTATTTGGGTATGTTGGTGAAGTAAGTGAAGATGAACTAGCAGAAATTAAGGAACAAGATCCTAATACAACAGTTGGTGCTGGATCTATCCTAGGCCGTGCTGGTTTAGAAAAATTATATGATTCAGTGCTTCGTGGCGTTGACGGTGGCAAGCAATTAGAGGTTGATGCGTCTGGCCGACCTGTAGCAGAGGTCGATCGCAAGCATACTGTACCGGGTTCAAATATTCATCTTACTATTGATGTGAATATTCAAAAAGCGGCAGAAGAGGCTGTAAAAAAGGAATTGGATCAGTTGCGTAGTTCAGGTGCAACGGGTGCAGCCGTGGTTGCATTAGACCCTAATACTGGCGCGGTTCTTGCCATGGTAAGTGCGCCAGAATTTAATCCTAATTGGTTTGCCAAGGGCATTACATCGACTCAATGGAATCAATTGAACAATGACAAGAGTCATCCTTTTGAAAATAAGGTCATTGCTGGTGAATATCCACCAGGATCACCTTTTAAAATTGTAACTGGTACAGCTGCATTAGACTTGAAAAAGGTAACTCCTGATGAAATGATTTTCGATAGTGGGAAACACTGGCTCATTGATAAGAGAAATGCAGAAGGCGAAGCATTGGGTTGGTTGAATTTTAATCGTGCTTTGGCTAAGTCTGATAACGTGTATTTCTATGAAATGGGTAATCGCCTAGGTATTGAAAATATCGATACCTATGCCCGCTACTTTGGATTAGGTGAAAAAACGGGTATCAATCTGGTCGGTGAAGCAGCTGGTAATGTGGCGAGTCCAGAGTATAAACGGAAAGTATTTGATCAAGATTGGTATTTAGGCGAAACCTTTGATGCGGCTATCGGGCAATCATTCCATTTGGTAACGCCATTACAGATGGCTGTACTTCTCAGCCAAGTGGCGAATGGAGGTACTCGTTACCAACCATATGTGGTGAGTCGTGTTGATAATCCCGATGGGACACCAGCTGAAATTTTTGGACCTAAGAACCTAGGCGTACTTCCAGTACCTAAAAATATTATGGACCTTATTCGAGAAGGTCTTCGTGATGTAACTAGCGAAGGTGGTACGGCTGGTGAATTGTTTAAAGGCTTCCCTGTTGCTGTAGCAGGTAAAACAGGGACTGCGGAAAACGCACATGGCCGAGATCATGGCTGGTTTGTTGCGTATGCACCATATGATAAGCCTCAAATTGTCGTCGTTGCTCTCGTTGAGCAAGGTGGTTTTGGTGCAGGCTCTGCAGGACCGATTGTACGGGATATTTTGAGTGCCTATTTTAAGGTACCTACTAGTAGTTCAAAAACGACTGACACAAAAACAATTGATACAAAAACAACAACCAATAAAAAAGAAACACAGGAAATTAAGCCAAGTGTAAAGGAATAGGAAGGATATACAATGGGGGATATAATCGGTCTTATCTCAGGTAAAGGTGGCGTAGGTAAAACGACGATAACAGCCTGCTTAGGGGCTGCGCTTAGCGAACAAGGATATCGAGTTCTTCTTTGTGATGGCGATTTTGGTTTACGCGACTTAGATATTATCTTGGGAAAAGAAGATGAGGTATGTTTTGATGCATATAATGCATTAGAAGATAAATCCATGGCTGATGATGTAGTCATGAAAGTTCAGGATAATCTATATTTTTTGCCAGCTAGTCAAAGTGTGCGCTGGGAAGATATGGGACGCAAAAAATATCGAAAACTTGTAAGCCACTTAGCTAAGTCTTATGATTATGTACTTGTAGATTGTCCTGCAGGTATCGGTCGTGGATTGGAATCTATTGTAGAGCTAGCACAGCGGTTTCTAATTGTTACTCAACCTTTGTGGGTGTCCATACGAAATGCAGCACGTACCATTCAATTCTGTCGTGAATATGGCCATCGTGATTATGCCGTTGTATTTAATGCAGTCCGTACGGATCGGGATATGCCGAATATGTATGATATGCTCGATGCACTCGGTGCTGAATATGTGGGATCTATATTACCTTATGACACACAAATACTAGATAATACACAGGATGGTGTACTCATTCAAGATATGCCAAAAACATATCGCCATATGCTAGCTCCTGTAGTAGAGTACATAACCTCTGGAGATGCTTGGGATGAACAAGAACTTATTGAGCGCTTCAACGAAGTGACGACTGTAAAAGTTACTGAACCTTCTGTGACGGCCACATTAGCTCAGCCTGTTGAGTCCGATGATGATAATTCTACTGATCCTGTAATATATACAAATTCTTGGTCTACGCGAAATCGACTTCTTTCTGGTAAAGAAAGTATGTGGCGTCGGGTTCGTATAAAGTAGGTGCCATATGTTACAAAGAATTTGGCGTGATTGTGATTGGACAATCATCATATGTACACTATTACTTGTTGCCATGGGGGTAGTTGCCATCGGTAGTGCCACCCATATTAATCAAACAGGACTTCATTTTTCCACACTAGTAGCAAAGCAACTGATCTTTTTTCTTATTAATATGGCCCTTGTGATTGGTATTCAATTTATGGATTATCATAAATTAAAAGATTGGGCTAACGGCATATATATAGTAACGATTATGTTGTTATTAGCCGTAATCTTTGTAGGTACATCTGCCTTAGGTGCACAGCGTTGGATCCAGTTAGGGCCTATTACGCTGCAGCCATCAGAGTTTTCTAAATTACTGATGATTATCTGTATGGCAAAGATGTTAGAGTCTCGTTACAATAAATTAGATACCTTTAAATCTCTTGTTGTGCCTATCTTATATGTAGGCATACCTATTTTGCTAGTATTCATGCAACCAGACTTGGGAACGTCCCTCGTTTATATAGCGATTTTTGTGGGCATGCTCTTTGTTTCTGGCATACGATTACGCTTAGTTCGTATTATCGCTACGGTAGGCGTTTTACTAATGCCGTTGGCTTGGTTTGTGTTGAAAGACTATCAAAAGCAGCGGATTCTCGTATTTATGAATCCTGATATCGACCCATTTGGTTCTGGATATCATATCATTCAGTCTAAGATTGCTATTGGTTCAGGTACTATATTTGGTAAAGGATTATTTAATGGTACACAAAGCCAGCTAAACTTTTTGCCTGAAAATCACACAGATTTTATCTTTTCTGTTATAGGTGAAGAGCTTGGTTTTATAGGCTGTATCTTTGTATTAATTCTTTTATTTATGCTTATTTATCGAAGCATAAAGGTAGCGTATTCATGTAATGACCGCTTCGGTATGTTATTGGCTACAGGGATTGGATCCATGTTATGCTTCGAGGTATTGGTCAATGCGGGGATGACCATGGGAATTATGCCGGTTACGGGCATACCATTGCCATTCATCAGTTATGGTGTTAGTGCGTTAACCACAAATATGATTAGTGTTGGTATTTTATTAAATATATCAATGCAGCGTAAAAAATATATTTTTTAGTTATCATTCTAATTTAGGAATGAGTTTGAAAGAAGTCTTTCACAAAAGACGGAGGATGTATGATTCAATTAGATACGTCATGGTTACAACATGTCCAAAAACCAGCTCGTTATACAGGCGGCGAATATAATAGTATAGTGAAAGATCACAGTACTGTTGATATAACTATGGCGCTAGGATTTCCCGATGTGTATGAAGTGGCTATGAGTCATTTGGGCATCAAAATTCTATATGGTTTAGTCAATCGCCGTGAAGATGCAGTAGCAGAGCGTGTATTTGCACCATGGCACGATATGGAAGAGGAAATGCGAAAACGCAATATTCCTTTATTCTCTTTAGAAACCCGTACGCCTATTAAGGACTTTGATGTACTTGCGTTCACACTACAATATGAGATGAGTTTTACCAATATTCTAAATATGCTAGATTTAGCAGGTATACCGATGTATGCAAAGGATCGAGATATGGGTTTTCCATTGCTCGTATGTGGTGGACCTTGTGCGTATAATGTGGAACCAATTGCGGATTTCTTTGACATTGTGTCTCTTGGTGAATCTGAAGAATGGGGCGATGAGTTTATCGACCTATTGAAAGCCGAAAAAGCGAAGGGATTCCCTGGTGGTAAAGAAGCTTTCTTGCGAAAAGCAGCACAAATTTCCGGTACCTATTGCCCAGCATTATATGATGTAGAGTATACGGAACAAGGCGATTTTAAATCGATTACACCACGCTTTGAAGACGTACCTGCTACGATTCAAAAACGCATCATAGAAGATGTAGAACATGTATTTTTCCCTACAAAACCGGTGGTACCGTTTTTGGATATCGTTCATGATCGGGCTGTTCTTGAATTATTCCGTGGCTGTACGCGAGGTTGTCGATTCTGTCAGGCAGGTATGCTCTATCGTCCTGTTCGTGAACGAACTCCTGAACGATTGTTAGAAATTGCAAAAGAAACGATTGCTAATACAGGTTACAATGAAATCTCTTTGATGAGTTTAAGCTCTGCTGACTACTCCAAGTTACCAGAATTGGTAGATATGCTCATGGAAGAGTTTAAAGATAAACAGGTTAGCGTCAGCTTACCATCATTGCGTATCGATAGTTTCTCTATTGATATTGCCAAGAAGGTACAACAAGTGCGTAAGAGTGGTCTTACCTTTGCACCAGAAGCAGGGTCTCAACGCATGCGCGATGTTATCAATAAAGGTGTTAGTGAAGAAGATTTGCTAGCCGCTTGTACAAATGCTTTTAAGTCTGGATGGAATACGGTAAAACTATACTTTATGATGGGGTTGCCTACTGAGACTGATGAAGATTTAGCAGGTATTGCTAATTTGGCGTACAAGGTGCTTGATTTGCATCGCGATATTACGGGTAAGCGCAATGGTAGCGTAACCGTTAGTGTATCGTTTTTCGTACCAAAAACACATTCTCCATATCAATGGTATGGTCAACAAGATGTGGAAGAAATCCATCGTAAGCAAAAATATTTAAAATCGCTTATTAATAATCGCAATATTTCCTATCATTATCATGATGGATATACCGGTTATATGGAGGCTGTATTTGCCCGTGGCGATCGTAGATTATCCAAGGTATTAGTAGAAGCATGGAAACTCGGTTGTAAATTTGATGGCTGGACTGAGTTCTTTAGCTATGAAACATGGTTACAGGCTTTTGAAAACTGCGGTGTTGATCCTGCGTATTATGCGCGTCGCACCCGTGATTTTGATGAGCCATTGCCATGGGATCATTTGGATTGTACTGTAAGCAAGGCCTTCTTAAAACGCGAATGGGAACAGGCCGTTGCTGAGAAATTAACGCCAGATTGTCGTCGTGGACCATGTAAGGGTTGTAATGTATGCCCTGAATTAGATACGGCTATTGTAGATTATAAGGAGGGTGGCAGAGTTGAAAAAATTACGTTTGGCCTTACATAAAGGCGAAGAGTTACGATTCTTGTCGCATCTCGATTTTGCACAAGCCGTAGAGCGCATGATTCGCCGTGCAGAAATCAAAATGGCCTATTCTGAGGGATTTAATCCACACATGAAAATTAGTTTTTCTTCTGCACTAGCACTAGGTGTAACGGCAGAAGCAGAATATATTGATATGGATGTGTTGGAAGATGATAGCTTAGAGTCTATTATGGCGAGATTAAATGCAGTGGCTCCTCGTGGACTTGAGGTTCTCGGTGGTAAGGTTATGCCTGATAAGGTTAAAAAGATGATGGCCATCTGCAATTACGCAATTTACGAAGTAACAGGTCCTGTAACGGAACAGAATGTTAACTGGGATAGCTTACTTAAGCCTTTTAATGAGGCTACTGAAATTTCTTATGAAAAGGTTACCCCTAAAAAAACGCGTATTATCGATGTAAAAGAATTCGTAAAAGAACCAATTGTAGCGTCCGTGCACGATGGTATGGTGACACTAACGATGGGGATTGGTATCTATCCACAAGGTACTATAAAACCGAGTGAAGTATGGAATCTTGGCAAGGATCAATATAATTGGCCTATTACTTCTGGTTACGAAATTCACCGTAAAGCGATTATGGTAGAAAATGAAGAAGGTCGTTTTACACCATTAGAAATTAATTATTAAGGCTATGTGTTTGATTTGGCATATACTATAGTTAAACTGAACAGAAGGGAGGGATAGGATGCATAAAATTTTGGTCAATGTTATGCGCGAGGAAATTCGCATGGCTGTCATCGATGAAAAGGAACAGCTTATAGATTTTGTTTTGGAACGCACTGATGAGTCTCACATGGCGAATCATATGTACAAGGGTACTGTTAAAAATGTTTTGAATGGAATGCAAGCTGCTTTCGTTGATATTGGAGGCTCTCAAAATGCTTACTTGAACCTTCAACAAGGTAAGGAACAGAAAATATTGCCACGCCTATCTGTGGGGCAACAAATTCTCGTTCAAGTGGTGAAAGAAGAAATGCTTGGCAAGGGGGCACGCGTTACAGCAGATGTAAGTTTAGCGGGACGATTTATGGTGCTATTGCCCTATTCTGAAGGCATGCATATTTCAAAAAAGATTACCGATGAATCTATCCGTGCTCAATTACAAGAGTTGGCGGCGCCTTATGTAAAAGAAGGTTGTGGATTCATTATCCGTACGGCTGCAGCTAAGGCCAGTGCCGATGAAATCGCTCGTGATATGGACTACTTATGGCGCACATGGCAACATGTATTAAAGAGATTTAAGGTTGCTAAAAGTGGTACAGATCTTTACAGTGATGCGGACTTTTGGTTTCGCCTCGTGCGAGATTACGCGCATCGCAATGTAGAGGAAATTATCGTCGATTCTGATATGGGCGAATCTCGACTGTTGGATCTTTTAGGACACGGACCTACCTCTCAACAAATCAAAGTAACACGCCACCGAGATAGTACTCCTATCTTTAAAGCGAACCACATTGAACCTCAATTAGAAGCTCTTATCTCCCGCGATATTAATCTTCCTTCTGGTGGATCTATTCGCATTGATCATACGGAAGCCCTTACCGTATTTGATGTAAACTCGGCTCACTATACAGGGAAATCGAATAAGCTAGAAGACTTAGCTTTCACAGTTAATAAAGAGGCGGCTAAAGAAATCTGTCGACAACTACGCTTGCGAGATATCGGTGGTATTATCGTCGTCGATTTTATTGATATGAAGGATAAAGAGCATCAACAAGAGTTATTAAAATTATTGAGTGCTCAGGCTAAACTAGATAAGATGAAAACCGTTGTCTGTGGTATTAGTTCGCTCGGTTTAGTGGAGATGACTCGAAAGCGTGCACGCCAAGGGTTACAAACCTTGATGTTTGATACATGTCCACAATGTGGCGGTACCGGATATATGTTGTCTGGTCGAACTGTATATATGCAGATTGTACGTCGGATTCGGGAACTATTTAAATCTGGTCGCATTAAATCTAATTTAGAAATTGAGGTCCACCCAGAGGTGGCACAATATCTAACCAAATCTGTACTCGATGATTTAGGTGCTTCTATTGGTCGGAGTATTTCAATCGTAGTGAATCCACAAATTAGCCGAGAAGGGTATTCTTTGATGGCTGTAGCAGAATAAGTAAGTCGTATATTGATAGGTGAGTATCGTGTCTGTTTTTGAAATCATTTTAATTAGTATTGGTCTGGCCATGGATGCCTTTGGCGTTTCTATTGGCAAGGGTTTGACTATGCCAGTAGGCGAAAATGGTCGAAAAGTGACCTTAGCCTTTTTATTCGGGCTATTTCAGTTTCTTATGCCCGTTATAGGATGGCTTATTGGTCGTCAGTTTATCGATGTTATCTCTGAATGGGATCATTGGATTATCTTTGGCCTTTTAGGATATCTTGGAATTGCTATGATTCGAGAAGGTCTTAGTGATGACGATGATGAAGATGATGATAAGCAATTCTTAGGCGCTTGGGAAATGATTATGCTCTCTGTGGCAACGAGCCTTGATGCGATGGCTGTAGGTTTAACCTTTGCCTTTTTACCAATCAATGTATGGGAGGCATCGACCATGATTGGTGTTATTACCTTTGGTACCTCTTTGATTGGTGTATATTTAGGTAAATTCATGGGCCAATTCGTAGGAAAATATGCAGACATACTCGGAGGCGGCGTCCTAATTCTTATCGGTACTAAGATACTCTTGCAACACCTTGGGATTATCGGAGAATTTTAAACGTTGTATATATATGAAAGTGTCAGAAACTGAGCGTATATAAGAGGATTTGTATTTGACATAGATGTGTAAATACGATATACTATATCAGTATTAGTTCGGTTTACTGAACTTTGCAATCCGCGTGAAGCAGGTTTAAACGCCCGACCGATGTTCGGGTCGGGATACCGAATTCAGCGAGTTCGATAACAAGGAGGTGTTCTCATGTACGCAATTATTAAAACTGGTGGTAAACAATATCGCGTTGCTGAAGGCGATGTAATTACTATCGAAAAATTGGAAGCAGCTGCTAACGATTCCGTAACATTCGAAGAAGTTTTGACTGTAGTGAATGACGGCGACGTTAAAGTTGGCGCTCCTCTTGTAAACGGTGCAAAAGTTACAGGTACAGTTCTTGAACATGGTAAAGGTAAAAAAGTTTTAGTATTCAAATACAAAGCTAAATCCAACTACCGTCGTCGTCAAGGCCATCGTCAACCGTTCACAAAAGTTCGTATTGAATCTATCCAAGCTTAATTATGGTTTCCATTGGAATCCAGCGGAACAAGGATAACCAAGTCATTGGTTGTCATATGTCCGGTCATGCAGGATATGATGAACATGGCTATGATATAGTGTGTGCAGCAGTATCTGTACTGTCTGCTACAGCTATATTAGGGCTTACCAAAATTGCTAAGCAAAAAGGTGAGTTTTCTAATAGCGAAGGCCAATGTGATATGGTCCTCTCTGGTGAAATAACCCGGAGTGGTCAGGATATATTAAATACTATGCTTCTCGGACTAGAAGAAATTAGTAAACAGTATCCAAAGTTTGTCCAAATACACAAAATATAGGAGGTGAACTTCATGTTTACTTTTGATTTGCAATTGTTCGCACATAAAAAAGGTGTGTCCAGTACTCGTAATGGTCGTGATAGTGAATCTAAACGTCTTGGTGTTAAATGCCATGATGGTTCCATCGTAAAGAGCGGTAACATCATCGTTCGTCAACGTGGTACTCACTTCCACCCTGGTACTAACGTAGGTATCGGTAAAGATGACACTTTATTCGCACTTGTGCCTGGTAAAGTAGCATTTGAACGTGCTGGTCGTTATAACCGTAAAGTTAGCGTATACCCTGTAGAAGCTTAATTTTACAAAGACTATGAATCCCTAGTGGTTTTCCACTAGGGATTTTTTGTATTATTGTTTAGGTGGATTATGGTTTATCGTATACAGTGCATTGGGAAAATGATTATTTGTTATAGTAAATTCCAATGCTTTTTAGTAGGAATAGTGGTATACTTAGTACAGTATCGGTGAAAGATTACTAAAATAGTAATGATATACTTTCACAGACCTAACTAGAGTGGCATGTCCACTGGAAAGATTTGAGGTAAGTACTATGTATGATGTAAAATCTCCTAAGGCGGAGGAATTTATTTCTCATCAAGAAATCCTTGATACTCTTGCCTATGCAGAGGAAAATAAAGAAAATCGCGAATTATTAGACCAAATTTTAGCTAAGGCGGCTACGTTTAAGGGGCTAAATCATAGAGAAGCAGCAGTTCTCTTAGAATGTCCGTTGCCTGAATACAAAGAAAAGCTATTTGCACTAGCTAAAGAAATTAAAAAAGCTATTTATGGTGACCGCATTGTATTGTTTGCGCCGCTATATTTATCTAATTATTGTATCAATGGCTGTGTATATTGCCCATATCACTCTAAGAACCGCGATATTAAACGAAAAAAATTGACTCAAGAACAAATTAAAGAGGAGGTTATCGCTCTAGAAGCAATGGGGCATAAGCGCATTGTTATCGAATCTGGCGAAGATCCACTTAACAATCCTCTTGATTATATTTTGGAATCTATCAAGACGATTTACAGTATTAAAAATAAAAATGGTGAAATTCGTCGCGTTAATGTAAATATCGCTGCATGTTCCGTTGAAGATTATAAAAAATTGCATGATGTTGGCATTGGTACCTATACATTATTCCAAGAAACATATAATAAGGAAAATTATGAAGCTTTGCATCCAACAGGACCTAAGAGTGATTACGCGTACCATACAGAAGCGATGGACCGCGCTATGGAAGGCGGCATCGATGATGTAGGTATTGGCGTATTGTATGGTCTAGAACATTACAAATATGATTTTGTAGGCCTTTTGATGCACGCCGAGCATTTAGAAGCTGTTCATGGTGTAGGCCCTCATACGATTTCTGTACCTCGTATTTGCCCTGCTGATGACATCGATGTAGATGATTTCAGCAATGCTGTACCGGATGATATCTTTGAAAAAATCGTGGCTCTTATTCGTGTATCTACACCGTATACTGGTATGATTATGTCCACTCGTGAAAGCCAATCTATGCGTGAACGTGGTTTAGCATTAGGCATTTCCCAAATTAGCGGTGGCTCTCGTACTAGTGTAGGCGGCTATAAAGAAGAGGAAAAGCCAGAAGATAATTCCGCACAATTCGACCGTAGCGATACGCGTACATTGGATGAAATTGTAGATTGGTTATTGGGACTTGGCTATGTGCCTAGTTTCTGTACCGCTTGTTATCGTGCAGGCCGTACGGGCGATCGCTTTATGGCGCTTGCTAAATCCGGCCAAATTCATAACTGTTGCCAACCTAATGCATTAATGACGTTGAATGAATACATCATGGATTACGGTGATGAAAAGACGAAAAAACATGGTGCCAAGGTTATTGAAGATCAATTGGAAAATATCAAGAATGATTTGGTAAAAGATAAGGCAAAGGCTTACATTGCTCAAATGGAAGATGGAAAACGAGATTTCCGTTTCTAGTTTTTTGCTAATATTTCATGTGTAAAAAATAGTATATAACTATATGAACAAGCACTGCTTATTATGATAATGATAATAAGCAGTGCTGTTTTGTTGAGAAAAACAAGTGAATTTTATATGAAAGATAAAGATAAAACCCTTTATTTATGTGGATGTTTATAGTATAATGTAAGAAATTGATAATGATAATACATATATTAAATTTATTGATATTGATTATAAACTTAACGAAAATATAATGATATTGTATATCTTGTAATATATTTTACCGAGGATGGAATGATGAAAAAGAAACGTTGGCATATTATGCCAAGGAATGTAGAAAAAGAGAATACATTGATCCGTGAACTCGGTGTAAATCCGATTGTAGCAAGATTGATGGTGAATCGGAATATAGATAGCGATGAAGGCCATCGCTTCTTAGAAGGTACACTTAAAGATTTGCTTGATCCCTTTACCTTAAAGGATATGGAAACGGCGGTTGCGCTCATCTTAGAAACCATAGAAGCAAAAAAATCTATAGTCGTCTATGGAGATTATGATGTGGATGGTATTACGGCTACATCGCTGTTATATCGCTTTTTAGTTAAAATGGGGGCTCGTGTAAGTTATTACATACCGGAACGGCAAAGCGAAGGATATGGATTAAATTTAGAGGCATTAGAGCATATTATCTCTGATGGCGCATCTTTAGTGATAACCGTGGACTGTGGTATTAGCTCTTATGATATTGTGGAGGCCGTTTGTGATCGCATCGATATCATTATTACAGACCATCATACGGCACCGCCTCAAATTCCACCTGCCCGTGCCGTTATCAATCACAAACAACCAGATTGTCCTTATAGGGATAAAAATTTATCCGGTGTGGGGGTTGCATTTAAACTATGCCAAGCATTATGGTTGCGTCAATGCGGAGAGTGGTATCTTGATGATTTAGATATCGTTGCACTTGGAACCGTTGCTGACGTCGTTCCGTTGGTTGGAGAAAACCGCATCATCGTTCAGGCTGGACTTAAGAAGATGAACGAGTTGCCTAATTTAGGCATCGATAAACTTATCGATGTGGCCGGCTTACATGATAAAACGATCACCGCAGGCCATATTGGATTTACCTTAGCACCGCGCCTAAATGCGGCAGGCCGCGTTACTCATGCAACGCGTGCCGTTGAGCTACTTGTTACGGACGATGTAGATTTGGCAGAGACCATTGCTCAAGAATTACAAGAAACGAATATGGAACGTCAAGAAATAGAACGCTCTATTCATGAAGAAGCCCGCGCTAATGTAGCTGCTCAAGGTCATCTAGCTGATTATGTAACAGTAGTAGCTGGAGAAAATTGGCATCCCGGTGTTATCGGTATCGTCGCATCGCGATTGGTAGAAGAGTTTTACAAGCCTACACTTGTTATTAGCATTGATAATGGCGTAGGTAAAGGTTCTTGTCGTAGCATTGAAGGTTTTAATATATATAATGCATTAAAATTCTGTGAAGATATATTGATTCAATTTGGCGGCCATGCCGCAGCGGCTGGATTTAGTATAGATGCTAGCCGTATCGATGAATTGCGTCAGCGCTTAACCGAGTATTGTAAGGCTCATGTTTCTCCTGATGAGTATATTCCTGTTGTATCCATTGATGCTACATTGCCTGTTGATGATATTGATGTAGATATCGTAGATCGTGTATCCGCCTTAGAACCGTATGGGATGGGCAATAGTACCCCTATATTTGGCGTTATGGATGCTAAGGTGCAGGACATTATGCTTATGGGGCAACTCAAAAATCACTGTAAGGTGATTTTAGCCACCGCCAATGGTAGCGTTGATGCTATCGCTTGGAATCGCCCTGATTTGTTTAGACATATTTTTCAAGGCATGAATGTGAAAGTGGCCTTTACACTTCAAAAAAATGAATGGCAAGGTTTTGTATCTCCACAACTCATGATTCAAGATATAGAGCCTATCATAGAAGAACCTATTCAATTAAGTGCTGAAGGTTTACGTGAAATATATACAATTGTACGCCTAGCATTAAAAGGCGGCGCTAATTCTTTATACCATGTGGAACAAGAAATTTTGCGGCGTAAACCCACCAATCAAAATGGTTCATCTGCATTGATGGCCCTTGATGTGTTTAAAGAATTAGGTATTATTAGCGAAGAAACGAACGATAATGGACAAGCGATGATCCGTTGGAATGTCATCAATGGTAAGCTTGATTTGACAACATCCGTTACGTTTATTACATATAGTCCGCAGGAGGTGATACAATGATGACCATAAATGAAGAAGGCAAAGCCTTAGTTGAACAAAAAGGCTTTAATAAAGAAGAGGCCTTAAAAGAGTTTATGGACTATGTGCATTCATATTTAGGAGATGATGAATGCGACCAAATCATGAAGGCTTTCACCCTTGCAGACAAAGCTCATGAAGGTCAATTTAGAGCCTCTGGTGAACCGTATATCATGCATCCTCTTGCAGTGGCAGAGATTTTGGCGCATTTGCAAATCGATCATATTACATTGATTGCAGCCTTGCTCCACGATGTCGTTGAGGATACGGAGTATACAAAGGAAGATATTGAAAAATTATTTGGCGCTGAAGTGGCGTTCCTCGTTGATGGGGTAACAAAATTAAATCAGTTCCAATATGAAACTAAAGAAGATCGCCAAATGGAAAATTATCGCAAGATGATTTTAGCCATGGCGAAAGACGTGCGCGTTGTCGTTATCAAACTGGGTGACAGGTTGCATAATATGCGTACCTTGAAACATATGCGTAGCGATAAACAAAAACGTATTGCTAAGGAAACATTGGAGATTTTTGCTCCTTTAGCTCATCGCCTTGGTATTTTTAACGTAAAATGGGAACTGGAGGATTTATCCTTCCGGTACCTAGAACCAGATAAATACTATGATCTCGTTGATCAAATGAAACAAAAGCGTCAAGCCCGTGAAGATATCGTTAACGATACGATGGAACAATTGACGAAGGCTCTTAGTGAGGCCGGTATCAAAGCGGATATCAAGGGACGACCAAAGCATTTTTATAGTATCTATAAAAAAATGAAAAAGGATAATCGCGACTTGTCTCAAATTTATGATTTATTGGCTGTACGCGTTATCGTTGATACTGTACCGGATTGTTATGCCGTTCTAGGTATTGCTCATAGCATTTGGAAACCGTTGCCTTATCGGTTTAAAGATTATATTTCCATGCCGAAATCCAACATGTATCAATCATTGCATACTACGGTTATCGGTACGATGGGGCAACCTGTAGAAATCCAAATTCGTACATGGGAAATGCATCGTGTTTCCGAATATGGTGTCGCCGCTCACTGGCGTTACAAAGAAGGTAATAAGGGCGCTGATAAAGAATTTGACCAAAAGGTTGCATGGCTTCGCCAAGTGTTAGAATGGCAAGATACGTCTAATCCTAAGGAACTTGTTAATGCTTTGAAATTAGACGTATTCTCTGGTGAGGTATTTGTATTTACACCTAAGGGTGATGTGGTTAAGTTGCCTATCGGTTCTGTACCACTCGACTTTGCTTATCGCGTTCATACCGATGTAGGCCATCGTTGTGTAGGGGCAAAGGTTAATGGTAAAATTGTGCCTCTTGATTACACATTGCAAAATGGGGATATCGTCGATATCATTACCTCTAAAACTGGTAAACCAAGCCTTGATTGGCTCAATATTGTAGGCTCTTCTGAAAGTAAGAACAAAATCCGTAATTGGTTTAAACGAGAAAATAAAGAAGAAAATATCGAAAAGGGTCTTGAAGCCCTTGAGCGCGAAGCAAAACGCCTCAATTATAGTTGGAAAGAGCTTTGCTGTGATAATCGCATTCAACAAGTTGTAAAACAGTTGAAGTCCAATACTGAAAATGAACTATATGCCGCTTGTGGCTATGGTGGGATACCGGTAAGTACCGTTCTATTGCGATTGGTTGAACTATACAAAAAATCAAAAGAGCATGAAGATGCTCGTAAAACAACGGAACAAATCATTGAAAAGTTAAAGGTACAAGGGGCCAAAAAAGCTAAGAATGGCACTGGTGTTCTCGTAAAAGGCGAACCTGGTGTTATGGTTCGTATGGCGAAATGTTGTAATCCTGTACCAGGCGACGATATTATCGGTTATATTACAAGAGGTCGTGGTGTTTCTGTACATCGCTCTGATTGTACAAGCCTTGGTCATACACCGGAAGATCTAGAGCGTATGATTGAAGTTTCGTGGGATGAAGCATCGAGTGAATCCTTCCATGTAGGCATCGATATTCAAGCCTATGATAGATCAGGAATCCTCATGGAGGTAATGGCGGTGCTTTCAGAATTGAAAATTACCATTACCAATATGAACGCCAAAGTCCTTGAAAATACGAAAAATGTAATGATCAACATCGTTGTTGAAATTCGAGATATATCGCAACTTGATTTTGTTATGACTAAATTGCGTCGTATCCGTGAAGTGTATACGGTACAACGTAGTAAAGGTGGTGCATAATGGATACATCAAATTTAGTTCTCATGCGTATGCCGTTGGGACCGCTTGGAACCAATTGTTATGTGATAGGCGATAAGGAACAGGGGGAAGCGTTCATTATCGATCCTGCTACGACAGAGGTACTCGATGCTTTAAAAAAACATAATTTAAAGCCGAAAGCAGTTCTCTTAACTCATGGTCATGGGGATCACATCGGTGGCGTACAAGGCATTGTAGATGCTTACGATGTGCCTATCTATATACATCATAATGATGTGAAATACTTAAGTGATCCGGAATTGAATCTAAGCAATTATAGCAATCCTACACCGATTACCGTAAAAGGGCGCATTATAGAGGTTCATGAAGGTGATCACATCACATGTGGTGCTATTGATTTGACAGTATACGAAACACCAGGTCACACACCTGGCGGCGTATGCTACTATATGCCGGGTTTAGTATTTGTTGGAGATACTTTATTTAATCAATCTGTGGGGCGCACTGATTTTGTAGAAGGTGATTATGATGCCCTCATCGACGCGATTAAAACAAAGTTATATACATTGCCAGACAATACAATGGTATATCCTGGACATGGTCCAGAAACACAAATTGGTTATGAAAAACAATATAATCCATTTGTAGGTGCTTAATTAATTTATTTAGTAAAGGGGATAGTAATTATGAATACAACATTAGAAAAATTAAAAGAACGTATTAAAGACAAAAAATACAAATTGACTACACAACGTCAAACGATTTTACAAGCTTTCATCGATGCTGAAGAAAATCACTTGAGTGCAGAAGATGTATATGTATTGGTAAAAGAAGTAGCACCAGATATCGGACTTGCTACTATCTACCGTACATTGGATTTGTTTACAGAACTCGATCTATTAAAACGTCTTGACTTTGGTGATGGCCGTAATCGTTATGAATTAAATGACGAAGAGTTTGCCCATTTCCATCATCATTTGATCTGTGTAAAATGTGGTAAGGTTTCCGAGTTTGAAGATGATATGCTAGAAACATTGGAATCTATCATTGCAAAGAAATTGAATTTCCGTACCATCGACCATCAATTAAAAGTATATGGTTACTGCAGTGATTGCCAAGCGCATATGACGCCAGCAGAACTTGAAAAGCTCGATAAAATGGCACATCATGCTTAATGGATATCATTACACAGGGCCACTACCGCTTGGATCGGTAGTGGCCCACAACTGTGGCGCAGCAGGGCTATTTTCGCGCAATGAAAAGGCTGATGTAATCCTACAGGCTGTTGAGCGTGATGATATGTATGTTTTGACCGTATCTATTCGTGGCGTTGAACATACTTTGACAGGTCCTGTATCTTCTATGGGACGACGCTCAATAGGCCAGTCCTTACTCGTGTTGTTGCGTACAGAACAAGGTTTACCTGCTCATAATGAGTGGGGCACGATGGTAGGGGTGCGTCCTACTAAATTACTTCATAAATATATAGACCAATATGGTTCATTAGAGGATGCAACTCGTCACATTGGGGACGAGTTTTCTGTGTCTTTGGAAAAATTAGATATTCTTAGCCGTATTGGACAATATCAACGTCCTTTTTTAGAGTCTCATTCTAATAAGGATATAAGTCTCTATTGTGGGATTCCGTTTTGCGAAACACGTTGTATATATTGTTCATTTCCATACGGCTTATATCAAGAGTATCATCGACAATCTGAATTCATAGCAGCCTTATTAGAGGATATAGATGATGTGCGCCAGATTTGTGAAAGTTACAATTTGCACATTAAAACGCTCTATATGGGTGGTGGTACACCCACTATATTGAATAATGAAGACTTTCATCGAGTCCTAACTGGATTATCTGCATTGATATCGGAAGGGCATGAATTCACGGTTGAAGCGGGAAGACCAGATTCCATAACCACTGAAAAAATACAGTCTATGCAAGCGTGTCATGTGAATCGCATTAGCATTAATCCTCAAACGATGGACGATACCATATTACGCCGCATCGGGCGTGGACATAGGGCACAAGATATCGATGATATGTATCAATATGTTAAAAAACATACAAATTTTGCTGTTAATATGGATTTTATAGCAGGACTGCCAGGGCAAAATATAAAACATATGGTGCATAACATGGATTATATTTGTCATAATTTGCCTGAAAATGTTACAATTCATACGTTAGCTATCAAACGTGGTAGTCCGCTATATGATTTGAACATGCAACATGATGTACCTGATGAGTCCGTGGTAAAACACATGGTGCAGTATGCTCAGGAGCGATTAGAGCAGGCAGGTTATGTGCCGTATTATCTATATCGCCAACAATATATGAGAGGGCAACTCGAAAATATTGGGTATACATTGCCAGGTAAAGCGTGTGAATATAATATTCAAATTATGGAAGAGCGGCAAACAATTATGTCTATGGGACCAGGTGGATCATCTAAATGGATGAAGGCTCCTGCGTTTAGACAGAAAAAGCAACACATGCCAAAGGATGTAGATGTATATACAGATACATTAGATGCTTTATTAGCTAAGCGGCATGCATTATGTAAATCATTTTGGGAGGTTGTGTAATGGCTATTAAAAGACCAAGAGGTACACAAGATTTCTTGCCAGAACAAATTGTAAATTGGCATTATATAGAACAGCATATGCGCGAAATTTGTAAAGCTTATGGCTTTAGTGAAATTCGCACACCTGCCTTTGAAGATACAAAATTATTTTTGCGGGGCATTGGGGAAACTACGGACGTAGTATCAAAGGAAATGTATACCTTCTCCACTGGCGATGACAAGGAACAAAGCTATACATTGCGCCCTGAAAATACGGCCTCTGCCGTACGGGCTTACCTTGAAAATAAGGTGTATGGTAAAGAAAATTTAACAAAATGGTTCTATATGGGTTCTATGTTCCGTCACGATAAACCGCAAGCTGGTCGCTATCGTGAATTCCATCAATTTGGTGCAGAAGTACTCGGTTCTCCATCTCCTGTAGTGGATAGCGAAGTTATCTGTATGATCGTACAGTTGTTGAAAGATTTCGGCCTTAAGGATCTCAATGTAGAGGTGAATTCTGTAGGTTGTCCAAACTGTCGTCCTACGTATCGTCAAAAATTGATCGAGTTCTTTGAACCTAAAAAAGATCAACTTTGTGAAGATTGCCAAGAGCGGCTATATAAAAATCCATTGCGCTTATTAGATTGTAAAAATGAAACGTGCAAAGCCTTATCCGTAGGCGCTCCTGAGATTCATGAACATCTATGCGAAGAATGTAATACCCATTTTGAAGAACTTAAAACATTACTTGATGCGGCGAATATTCAATATAATCTAAATCCACGTTTGGTTCGTGGCCTAGATTACTACACAAAAACTGCCTTTGAAGTTCAATATACTCCATTAGGTGCGCAAAGTGCCGTTGCCGGTGGTGGTCGTTATGATGGTCTTGTAGAGGAACTCGATGGTCCTCATACACCAGCTATTGGTTTTGCAATGGGCATGGAACGATTGTTATTGGCTTTAGAAAAACAAAACTTGTTGCCTGAACCGACAATCGAACCAGCAGTATTTGTAGTAGCTCTTGGAGAGGCTGCAAAATTAGAAGCTTTCAAGATTTGTCAAACATTGCGTAGCGCATATATCACTGCGGAAATGGATGGACAAGGTAAAAGTATGAAGGCTCAATTAAAATATGCTAACAAAATTCATGCAAAATATGTTATCATAGTGGGTGATGATGAATTGGCTAAGCAAGAGGCCATCATTCGTTTTATGGAAACAAGTGAACAAGAAACAGTGCCATTAGCATCTGTTTCTGAACGTATATCTTCTTTGGTGAAAGGATGACAGTAGAATGGAAACAATGAAAGGCTTACACCGTACACACGGTTGTGGCACTATTTCTGAAGCAGAAGTAGGTAAAGAGGTTGTATTATGTGGTTGGGTTGAACGTCGTCGTGACCACGGCGGTTTGATCTTCTTGGACTTGCGAGATCGTTCTGGTATTGTTCAAGTTGTAGCATCCCCAGATCATAATGTGGAATCTTTCCACAAGGCTGAAGATGTTCGTAATGAATATGTGCTTTGTGTACGTGGTAAAATTACAAAACGCGATGAAGAAGCAATCAATCCTAACTTGCCTACAGGCGCTTATGAAATGTATTGTGAAGAACTTCGCGTATTGAATTCTGCGAAAACACCTCCATTCTACATTCAAGATAATATCGATGTAGATGAAAACATCCGCTTGAAATATCGTTATCTTGACTTGCGTCGTCCAGAAATGCAACGCAACTTGATTTTGCGTCATAAGGTAACAAAGGCTATGCGCGATTTCTTCGATAGCCGCGATTTCCTTGAAATCGAAACACCTATGCTTACAAAATCTACACCAGAAGGCGCGCGTGACTATTTAGTACCTTCTCGTGTGAATGCAGGCACATTCTATGCATTGCCTCAATCTCCACAAATTTTCAAACAAATTTTGATGGTAGCAGGCTATGAAAAATATTTCCAAATCGTACGTTGTTTCCGCGATGAAGATTTGCGTGCAGACCGTCAACCAGAATTTACACAACTTGACTTGGAAATGAGCTTCGTTGATGAAGAGGACATTTATGCACTATTGGAACAAATGGTTGCAGAAGTGTTCAAAAAGACATTGGGCAAAGAAATTCCCTTGCCTATGCCTCGTATTACATGGGATGAAGCGATGGATAAATATGGTTCTGATAAGCCAGATCTTCGCTTTGACATGGCTTTCACAGATGTAACTGAACTCGTAAAAGATACTGAATTCAAAGTATTCCGCTCTGTTATCGACAATGGCGGTATCGTAAAAGGTATTGTTGTACCTGGTGATGCTGGTATTCCTCGTCGTGAACTCGATGATTTGGTAGCATATGTAAATCGCTACGGTGCAAAAGGTTTGGCTTGGGCTTGTTTCAATGAAGACGGTTCCATTAAATCTCAAATCATGAAGTTCTTAGGCGAAGATACAATCCGCAATATCGGTGAAAAAATGGGCGCTAAAGGCGGCGACCTTGTATTGATGATTGCTGATAAACCAGCAACTGTTGCTCGTGCACTTGGTGAGTTGCGCCTTGAAATGGCTCGTCGTATGAACATGATTGACGAAGATAAATTGGCTTTCACATGGGTAACAGATTTCCCTATGTTCGAATATAACGAAGATGAAAAACGCTATGTTGCTATGCATCATCCGTTCACAATGCCTCGCCACGAAGATCTTGATAAATTACAATCCGATCCTGGTAGCGTAAAAGCAATTGCTTACGATATGGTATTGAACGGCGTTGAAATCGGTGGCGGTTCCTTGCGTATTTATCAATCTGACGTACAAGAAAAAGTATTTAAAGCAATTGGTTTATCCGAAGAAGAAGCTAAATCTAAATTCGGTTTCATGCTTGATGCATTTAAATACGGTGCGCCACCTCATGCAGGTTGTGCATTTGGTCTTGATCGTCTCGTTATGTTGATGGCTAAACGCCAATCCATCCGCGACGTTATCGCATTCCCTAAAACACAATCCGCTTCTGATATCATGAGCCAAGCGCCATCTGAAGTAGAACCTAAACAATTAAAAGAATTACACATAAAACCAGACGTAGAGGAAGAAGAACAATCCTTGGTATAATCGCAAGTAAGCATATTATAAAAGGACAGCAAGAATTGCTAAAATTTTAAAAGTCAAGTCTTGTAAATGATAAATCTTTCTGCTACTATTTATGTATAAGATATCCCTGCCATGTGCGTGTGATATCGCAGTTTTGAGCCAACACATTTTCTTCGGGAGTCCAGAACTCTCGTCTGAACGTTACGCCCTCACGGGACAACTGCAGGATGAGGAGGACACCCACCTGCTCTTGCAGGATCAAAACGCGGTACATTACGGCATGGTGGGGCTTTTTTGCATGTAAAGAATGAATGGAGGTAGCATGGATAGTTTATTTGATGCATTACCTACGAATAAATATGAACCACTACCGGTGCGAATGAGACCGACAGAACTTGATCATTTGTATGGTCAAGAACAGGCGGTAGGGAAGGGGACATTCCTTCGCGCCATGGTGGAAAAGGATACAATACCATCCATGTTGTTTTACGGGCCTTGTGGAACTGGTAAAACGACATTAGCCGGTATCATTGCTAAGATGAGCAACAGCCATTTTGTCAATTTAAATGCGACAAATGCAGGTATCGGTGAATTGCGAAATATTATAGAAGATGCGCGGAAACGCGTTCGTTCTTTGCAACAACGAACCATTTTATTTCTCGATGAAATACATCGCTTTAATAAGAGTCAACAAGACGTACTGTTACCCTGCGTTGAAGATGGTACGATTATTCTTATTGGGGCAACTACAGAAAATCCATTTTTTGAAGTCAATCGCCCATTATTATCGAGGCTACGACTTATTACATTGGAGGCCTTAACGCCGAAGGCAATTAGTCAAATTTTAAAGCGAGCTCTTACAGATAGCAAAGTAGGCTTAGGGGCTCGTAACTTACAGGTAAAGGATGAGTTGCTTGAGGATATAGGTATCTTCGTCAATGGAGATGGTCGTATGGCACTCAATATTTTGGAGCAAGCTGCGGCCATGGTACACGATGGCGAAGAAATCACTTTAGAAATACTTGAAAAGGTCGTAGGCCGTCGCATTTATACATACGATAAAAAAGGAGATAGTCATTACGACACAATTTCCGCCTTTATTAAAAGTATGCGCGGGTCCGATGTACAGGCTACACTTCACTACTTAGCACGTATGATAGAGGCCGGTGAGGATCCTAATTTTATCGCTCGTCGTATTGTCATTTGTGCCGCCGAAGATGTAGGATTAGCAGATCCACAAGCCTTAATATTGGCTAATGCAGCAGCACAGGCCGCGCATATGGTGGGATTTCCAGAGGCACGTATCATTTTATCTGAGGCGGCGTGCTATGTGGCGCTAGCGCCTAAGAGTAATTCTGCATATCTAGGTATTGATGCGGCTATTTCAGATGTGCGTCATAAAGACTGTGGGCAAGTGCCGGATCACTTGCGTGATAGCCATTATAGTGGAGCTAGTAAACTAGGACATGGGCTAACTTATAAATATGCTCATAATTATCCGAATGGATATGTTAAGCAACAATATTTACCGGATCCTTTAATACATGCTGAGTATTATACGGGTGTCGATCGTGGGGTAGAGCATAATCTGTTAAAAGATTGGAATGATAGGCGCAAAGATAAATAGAATGGTCAATATATGGTATAATATAATGATGATTTGAAATAGATTTTTATATAAAAGTAAGGGGTTTGTATACGATTATGGCAGAAGAGAAAAAAACTTCTACACGAGGGCGGAAGCCTCGCAAAAAACGAGCTACACCGGCACCAAAAAAAGAAGGATTTTCACTGCGTAATGAAGTGAAAGGCATTATTGTCATAGGTGTTGCCATACTGGCATTGCTAGGCTTTTTTGGCTTTGATTTAGGCATTGTAGGCGAAATATTGACGGGAATATTTCGCTATGGATTTGGCTTTGGGGGCATAATTCCGTGCATTGCTGTACTATGGCTTGGATGGCGTTTGTTATACCAAGGTAAATTTATGTCTATCACACGTCGTGGTCTTCTCATAACAGTTTTTTACTTATTAGCTATTACCATGGTTCCACTTTGTCGTGTACCTGTTGGTGATGAATTGGCGACTACAGCGCTGGCAGATCAAGGTGGTGTTGTGGGCGGTTTCTTGGCTTCCTTTATACGAACTATGTTCGGTGAAGTTGGCTCCATTATTGTTGTCGCCGTACTTATGCTTTGCTGTGGTCTCCTTATTACGCGCCTATCCTTAGGTAATGGATTGCGTAAGGCTGCTGATAAAACGCAAGAAGGCCTTGATAAGGCAAAAGAAGTGGCTGTTGAAAAGGTAGCAGTAGCCAAAGAGGTTATCGAAGATTGGAATGAACAGCGTAAAGAAGCCGCACAGCGCAAGGCTTATGACCGCGAAAAGGATACGCGATACACTGATGCAGCTCAGAATGCTGTAGAGACTCTTGAAAATAGAGGTGTTGTAGCTGCTAATGATGATTATGAAGTTGAGCCAATCGATACACATACGCCTTCTTCTTGGAAAGAATTAGCCGAGTTAGAGGCTCGTAATAGAGCGGCAGAACGATTAGTACAAATCTCTGAAGAATCTGGTGATGTTGTCGATAACGGTGAAATTCGTACTGATAGTACCGGTGAAGATTCAAAAACAATGCCTGCATGGCTTCATGATCATGATGAGGAATATGCCGATATTGAAGAATCTGATACAGATGATAGTGTTGAGGATGATGTGCATACCACCGATGAATCAGGCCCAGCAGAATACTCTTATCAACCAACAACTATTGGTCCGTTAGAAACCAATCATGCGGCGATTGCAAGTGCTGTACCTGGAAGTGGTGCGGCTGCAAGCTCTGTTAGTGCTGGTGCAGGCATGAGTTCTATGCCATTATCTGTACCATCTTTGGCAAGTACTGCTGAGGATACAGCACAGGTAGCCGTTTCTAAAGATGGACAGATTCATAGAACTTACGATAGACCATATCATTTCCCAAGCCTTGATATTTTGGCGAAAGGGGAGGTAGGTCAAAATAATAATGACGAGGTCGCGTATAATGCGATGCGCCTTGAAGATGTTTTATCTAGTTTTGGCATTTCTGCTAAGGTAGTTAATGCTACGCAAGGTCCAACGGTAACACGGTATGAAATTGAACCAGCACAAGGTGTTAAGGTAAGTAGAATTGTAAACTTAACAGATGATATTGCTTTGAATCTAGCGGCTCAACATATACGTATGGAGGCGCCAATTCCAGGAAAATCTGCTATCGGTATTGAGGTACCTAATACGAAAACAGAAGCCGTTCACTTGCGCGATGTGCTAGATTGCAGTGACTTTAAAGAAGCGAGGGGCGGTATTCCTGTAGGCCTTGGTAAGGATATCGCTGGTAAACCGGTGATTACAGACTTGGCTAAGATGCCACATCTATTGGTAGCTGGTACAACAGGCTCTGGTAAATCTGTATGTGTGAATACATTGATTTCCAGTATTCTCTTTAGCCGTAAACCAGAAGAGGTTAAGTTATTACTTATCGACCCTAAGATGGTTGAATTATCTGTGTATAATGGCATTCCTCATTTGATGGCACCAGTTGTAACGGATATGAAAAAAGCGGCTGCTGTATTGCGTTGGGCAGTTCGAGAAATGGAAGCTCGCTATAAGGCATTTGCTGCATCCGGTAAGCGCGATATTAAAAGTTATAATGAAGCGCATCCTAAGTCGGCAATGCCGCTTATCGTATTGATTATCGATGAGTTGGCGGACTTGATGATGACTGCTCCTGATGATATTGAAGAATCCATTAGTCGATTGGCGCAGATGGCACGTGCTGCTGGTATTCATATGGTACTAGCTACACAGCGTCCATCTGTTAACGTTATTACCGGTTCTATTAAGGCAAACGTGCCAAGCCGTATTTCTTTTGCCGTAGGGTCCCAAATCGATTCTCGTACAATCCTCGATATGGCGGGTGCTGAAAAATTATTAGGCAAAGGTGATATGTTGTTCTCTCCAATTGGTGCTAATAAACCAATTCGTGTACAAGGTGCTTTCATCTCAGATGATGAGGTGGAACATTTGGTAGAGTTTGTAAAACAACAACGAGAACCAGAATATGATGATACGGTAACGGCTGAGGCAGAAAAGGAAATCGCAGCACAAGATAATGATGAACAAGATATTTATCGTGATGAGTTATTAGAACGAGCCGTTAATCTTGTGATGGAATCTGGTCAAGCATCCGTGTCGATGTTGCAACGTAGATTCCGTATCGGTTATACGCGTGCTGCACGCCTTGTAGATACCATGGAGGATCTTAAAATTGTAGGTCCTAATATGGGTAGTAAAGCACGAGAGATTTTAATGAGTCCAGAACAGGTGAAAGCTCGATACTTCTCTGATTCTGAGGAATAGAAAGGGATATACTGTGGCTGAGTTAGGTGAAGAATTACGTCGAGAACGAGTACGTAGAAATCTCACATTTAAAGATATTGAACAAGTACTTCATATTAAAACAACCTATTTAGAAGCCATCGAAGATGGAAACTATGCAGTTATCCCAGGACGTGTATACGCGAAAGGTTTTATTCGCAATTATGGAAATTACCTTGGCCTTGATGGAAATCGCTTAGTGAAGGTGTATCAAAATCAAGTAGGTGAAGTGGATACATTCACAATACGTCCTATTATGCGTCAAAAGAAACAGGAAACCATTAATTCTGTGCAGAGTGAGTACGTTGAGCATCAGATGGCAAAACGTCGTATGTCGCTTGAAACGAGACAGAAAAAGCGACAACGGTCCATTGAACAAGAACGCATTATGCTTGCTATTATTGCCGTATTCATGGTGATATTTTTGATATGGTTGTTTTTATTCTAAGATACATCGTTACAGTTAAAGGAAGGTTATATTGATGGATACATTTTTAGTTACAGAACGCGCAGATATGGAAGCGCGCGGGTGGGCAGAACTCGATTTCGTGCTCATCAGTGGCGATGCGTATGTAGATCATCCATCTTTTGCGCCTGCTGTAATTGGTCGTTATTTAGAATCCAAAGGCTATCGAGTTGGTATTATTGCCCAACCTGATTGGAATGATGTTAATGCTTTTAAAAAATTAGGGAAGCCTCGTCTTGCATCGCTTGTTACTGCAGGCAACTTGGATTCCATGCTCAATAAGTTTACGGCCGCTAAAAAAATCCGTCGTGAAGATGATTACTCACCGGGAGGTGAGGCAGGACATCGCCCCGATAGAGCGACCTTGGTATACTCTAACCGCATGAAAGAAGCCTTTAGAGATGTGCCTCTTATCATTGGTGGCATCGAGGCTTCATTGCGGCGTTTTGGGCATTATGATTATTGGTCTGATACGGTGCGTCGGTCCATTCTTGTAGACTCTAAGGCTGATATACTTATATATGGCATGGGTGAATTACAGATTATAGAGTTAGCAGAAGCACTAGATCAAAATCGATTCGAAGAATCATTGCCCAATATACGTGGTATTTGTTATATGTCAAAAGACATACCATCCATTGATTGTGTTGAATGTCCTTCCTTTGAAGAAATCAAGGCAGATAAAATGGCCTTTGCCGATGCTTTTCGCATTCAATATGATGAACAAGATCCATTCTATGGACGACCTATTGTACAAAAACATGGAGATCGCTATGTTGTACAAAATGTACCGGCCTTACCATTAACACAGGAACAAATGGATGCGGCTTATGATTTACCATACACTCGTAAATGGCATCCATCGTATGATGATAAAGGGGGCGTGCCTGCATTAAGCGAGGTGCAGTTTAGCCTCGTTAGTCAGCGTGGTTGTTTTGGTAGTTGCTCATTTTGTGCTATTACCAATCATCAAGGCCGTATAATTCAAAATCGCAGCCATCAGTCTTTGATTGATGAAGCTAAGTTGATGATCAATATGGATGGGTTTAAAGGCTACATTCATGATGTAGGTGGTCCAACGGCCAATTTCAGACATTTAGCATGCGATAAACAAGCCGTCTTTGGCGCTTGTAAAGGTCGCACCTGTGCGGCGCCGGAACCTTGTGAAAATTTGAATACTAATCACGATGATTACATTGCATTATTGCGCAAGTTACGAAAGTTAAAGGGCGTAAAAAAGGTCTTCGTCAGATCGGGGTTACGTTATGACTATGTTTTAGCCGACAATAACAAAGCCTTTGTAAAGGAACTTTGTCAATATCATGTGAGTGGTCAGCTAAAGGTTGCGCCTGAACATGTATCAAAGCGTGTAACGACTATGATGGGCAAGGCTGGAAAAGAAGAATTCCTGACCTTTAAAAAATGGTTTGAAGAGGCAAATCGTGAATTAGGGAAAAAACAATATTTAGTTCCTTATTTTATGAGTTCTCACCCAGGATGTACATTAGAGGACGCCATAGAATTAGCTGAATTTTTACGAGATCAGCATATGTATCCTGAACAAGTTCAAGATTTTATTCCTACACCGGGCAGTCTTTCAACGTGTATGTATTATACGGGGATTAATCCTCTTGATGGCAAGCCTGTTTATGTGGCTAAAAAAGGTCGGGACAAGGCTAAGCAACGAGCCTTGATGCAATATAAAAACATTGAAAATTACGACTTGGTAAAAGAGGCCCTTATCGAAGCTAATCGGCGTGATTTAATCGGATTTGGACCTGAGTGCTTAATTCCATCTAGACCAATTGGACAAGGTAAAATGCAAAATCAAGGACGAAACAAAACGGGACAATCGAGAGGCGGTCAATCTCGATATGCTCGAAGTGGTTCTCCTTCACAGGTCAATAAGACTAAGGGAGAACGTAAAAGGAGATTTACGCGATGAAACGATGGATGGCATTTATTGTGTTAATGCTTTTTGTCTTAGGTATGATGGGGTATGGCATATACTTTTATCGAGAGGAACAAATTGAAAAATCAAAAGCGCCTGTACGCGGTGAAATTACGGTTTACACTGACTTACCTAATAACTTAACAACACTATTAGCTGATAAATATTTAGAGGATAAAAACGTAAAAGTTAATATTATGCCACTCACTGAGGAGCAAATGGAACAACGGGTTTCCTCTAAGTTAGCAGATTCATCTGGTGATGTAGTGATTACATCTGAGGATAACCTCGTCATCGGTGCTAGTAAAGATAAGTTTGCTCCTATTGTAAATGAACGCATAGATGAGGTCTTGGATCGCCTAAAGGATTCAAATGGTTACTGGGTCGGCTTATGGTATGATCCTATCGTTTTTGTACAAAATGAATCATTTTACAATAAACTAGGTCAACATATTACGACTTGGGATACCTTGCAAAAGCCTGGGAACTGGCGTGTGGTGATGACAGATTTCGGAGCTTCTCAAAATGCGGCTAATCTTTTGTACAATTTGGTGGAATATAAAGGCGAGCCAGATGCTCTTGCAGATTTATTAGCTTTAAAAACACATGTTATACAACATTCTAAGTTCCTTTCCACACCTGTACGGCTAACAGCTCTTGGTGAATCGGATATTGGCATTGGGAATCTTTCTGATGCACAACAGTACATTCGCCATTCTTATCCTGTAAAAATGATTTATCCTAGTGATGGCACATCATTTTATATAACAGGTGCAGCGGTGCAAAAAGATTCTAAGCATAAAAATGAAAGTATAGAGTTTATTACTTGGTTACTATCTAGTGAAACTGCAAAATATATGATGAATAATAATTTTACCTATATATTCGCCAATCCTGAAGTTACCGAACCCGTAGATGCACTAGGGCGTTCCGTAGTGCTATGGCCTGTTAATGGTGGCTATACAGTGGAGGGAAAAGAACTTTTATTGAATCACTGGGTTAGCCAAGTACGTTTTAGAAAAGATCAATAGAAGTGTATTTCTATAAAATACGTATACAATATCGTTACATTCTATAAATAAGAAAGGATTTAGAATGACCAAATCATTGGGATATATTAGCCTAGGTTGTGCTAAAAATTTAGTAGATACAGAGGTTATGCTTGGATTGTTAAAGGATGATGGTTATACCATTACCGATAATTTACATGAGGCTGACTTAATTATCATAAATACATGTACCTTTATAGAGAAAGCTAAGGAAGAATCTATCAATACGATTCTTGAAGCTGCTCAGTATAAAGAAACTGGTCGTTGTAAAGGCTTAATTGTAGCAGGTTGCTTGAGTCAACAATACCAAGATGAGTTGTTTACAGAAATCCCTGAAATTGATGCCCTTATTGGTACTGGTGCATGGGATCAAGTTATGGTAGCTGTTGATGCGATTGAGCATGGCAATCGTAGCTGTATCATGGAAAATATCACTAATATCTATGATGAACGCATGCCTCGCATTCAAACAACGCCTCGCTACAGTGCGTATGTAAAAATTGCAGAAGGTTGTAACAATGGTTGTACATTCTGTATCATTCCTAAGGTGCGTGGTGCATTTAGAAGTCGTTCCATTGAATCTATTAAGGCTGAAGTTGAACGATTAGCTGCGTCAGGGGTTAAAGAAATCGTTCTCATTGCACAAGATACGACTAGCTACGGCATTGATTTAAATAATGGTAAACCATTACTTACAGAGCTGTTAAAAGAATTAACTAAGGTTGAGGAAATCGAGTGGATTCGCATGCTCTATTTATATCCAACATTCTTTAGTGATGAATTGCTTGATATTATCGTCAATGAACCGAAGCTTTGTAAATATGTTGATATACCATTACAACATGTAAACAACGATATTCTTAAACAAATGAATCGTCGTGATTCTCGTGAGGATATTGAGCGATTATTAAAGAAAATCCGCAATGCACCAACTCATGTTACATTGCGTACATCGATTATTGTTGGATTCCCTGGTGAAACAGATGAACAGTTCCAAGAACTTTGTGAATTTGTGAAGGATATCAAGTTTGATAACATGGGTGTTTTCACATACTCTCAAGAGGAAGGGACCATTGCAGGGGCTCGTGAAGATCAAGTACCAGAAGAGGTTAAAGAAGAACGCTATCATACATTGATGTCTATACAAGCTGCTATTTCTGAAGAGAATAACCGCGATTTAGAAGGCACTATTGACTATGCCATGATTGAAGAATTAGAAGAAGGCGATAATGATACTGTTCTTGCAAAAGGTCGTTTGAAATCACAAGCTCCAGATGTAGATGGGAACATGTATATCGAAGACTGTGGCGATAAGGTTAAAGCTGGAGATATTGTACAGGTACAAGTAGAGCAAGGTTTTGCTTACGATGTAGTAGCTACTATCGTAGAATAATATTGATTGGTGTATTAGGTAATACCACTATTAACACATCTGAAGTGATGGGAGGTATTTACAATGATTGTAGAATTAATTTCTACAGGTTCTGAATTATTGTTAGGGGATACGGTGAACACCAATGTCTCCTGGTTAGCTCAGGAACTTAATAAATTAGGTTATACCATAGCGTATCAGTCTGTGGTGGGAGACAATCCAGGCCGTATGTCTGAAGTGTTTAAAAAAGCGGCACAACGTGCTGATCTCGTGATTAGTACAGGTGGGTTGGGTCCAACTCAGGGTGATATAACACGGCAAGTTTTGGCATCGTCTTTAAATCGCGGTGTCGTATATAATGATGATGCTATGGCTGAGGTGCGACGGTTTTTCAAACGAGTAGGTCGTGAAATGCCTGATGCGAGTCGTAGAGAGGCTATGTTGCCTGATGGCTCTACTGTTTTAGCTAATCCTGTCGGTGTTGCACCAGGCGTAGTAACCGTAGATGGAGATGTAACCTATATATTATTACCAGGACCTCCAGGTGAAATGAAGGGGATGTTTACACAAAGTGTAGTGCCTTATCTTCATAAGCGTTTTGGTTCACAAGGTGTTGTAACGTCTTATCGTTATGGCGTTTATGATATTCGTGAAATCGATTTAGAAGAACGCGTTATGGATTTGATTAAGCAACAATCAAATCCAACCATAGCTTTGTTAATAAAAAAAGGCTATATTGAATTACGCATTACTGCAAAGGCTTCATCTCTCGATGAAGCACATAGATTGTTAAATCCTTGGGATGAAATCATTCGTCGTCGTTTAGGTTCTTTGATTGGCCGTAAGCTAGATATTTCTATGGAGGAAACACTCGGTAATACGTTAAAAGAATCGTCTGCGACCATTGCTACGGCAGAGTCTTGTACATCTGGTTTAGTTGGTAAACTATTGACAAACGTAAGTGGTAGTAGTGATTACTATATGGGTGGCATTATATCCTATAGCAATGATGTAAAACATCGGGTCTTAGGTGTGCCACAAGATTTACTCGATACATATGGCGCCGTGAGCGAACAAGTAGCCAAAGCGATGGCTGAAGGTGCAAAACGCGTATGTAATACGACATATGCGGTGTCTACAACGGGGATAGCAGGCCCTGGTGGTGGCACACCGGATAAACCAGTGGGCCTTGTTTGGTTTGGCGTAACTGGACCATATGGAACCGTTGCTCACAAAGCTAATCTTATTGGAAATCGAGAAGATATCCGCCAAAGTGCGGCTGAATTAGCATTATACTACATGAATTTGTATATTCAAGAAAAAGGGGATAAATAATGGCTGTTGATGGTAGACAAGCAGCGTTGGATAACGCATTAAAACAAATAGAAAAAGACTTTGGTAAAGGTGCTATCATGCGCCTAGGTGAAGCGGCAGATCGTATGAATGTTGAGGTTATTTCCTCTGGTTCTCTTGCCATTGACCTCGCTGTAGGTGTAGGTGGCTTCCCTCGTGGTCGTGTCATTGAAATTTATGGTCCAGAATCATCTGGTAAAACAACTGTTGCTCTTCACGCTGTAGCTGAAGCACAAAAACAAGGTGGTGTCGCTGCATTTATTGATGCGGAACATGCAATGGACCCAATCTATGCACGTAATCTTGGCGTAGATATTAATAACTTGTTAATTTCCCAACCAGACAATGGTGAACAAGCCTTAGAAATTACAGAGGCGCTTGTACGTAGTGGTGCTGTAGATATCGTTGTAGTTGACTCTGTTGCTGCATTGGTACCTAAAGCAGAAATTGAAGGGGAAATGGGTGATGCTCATGTAGGTCTCCATGCCCGTTTGATGAGTAAAGCATTGCGTAAATTAACAGGTACTATTAATAAGACAAAAACCGTTGTTATCTTTATCAACCAATTGCGTGAAAAGGTAGGCGTAATGTTTGGTAATCCTGAAACAACGACCGGTGGTCGTGCCTTAAAATTCTATTCTTCTGTACGTCTTGATGTGCGTAAGGGCGAATTGATTAAGGCGAATAATGAAAATGTAGGGGCCCGTACAAAGGTTAAGGTTGTTAAGAACAAGGTGGCACCTCCATTTAAAACTGCTGAATTTGATTTGATGTATGGTCAAGGAATTTCCAGAGAAGGTACTCTTATCGATATCGGTACTAATATGGAAATTATCAAAAAATCTGGCGCGTGGTATTCCTATAATGGGGAACGGATGGGACAAGGTAAAGAAGCGGCAAAACAATACCTCTTCGACAATCCTCAAGTAGCTGAAGAAATCGATCGTATCATTCGTGATACATTGGCAGCTGAACCAGAAACATTTGATGTTGTTGGCGAAGATGCTACACCAGAAGAAGATTAATCGATATAGCATATAAAAAAGGGCTACTGTGTAGCCCTTTTTCATTGAGGTTATTATGATAGACGATATGTTTACAGAAGAGGAAAAGCAGGCTGCGTTAGATCAAGCCTATCGATTTCTTGCACAGCGCTTTTTAAGCTCTTATGAGCTGCGCCAAAAGATGAAACGAAAACAGATTTCATCGGATCTCATCGATTACGTAGAAGAGCGATTAATATACTATGATTACATTAATGATGAGCGTTTAGCGAAACAGGTTGTATCCTATTTGATGAGAGAGCAGAAATATGGTGCATATCTTATAAAGCAAAAAATGAAACAGAGAGGCCTTGATGTGCCTCGTGATATTGAAAAATATGATGAACTGGCAGCCGCTTTTCGAATTGTAGATAAAAAATATGGTGAATCTATAAGCGATATTCCGCGTATAAAAATAATGAATTTCCTAAAAAACAGGGGATTTTCTATGAGCACTATTACTAAGGTTTGCGAGGCCTATCAATCTTGACAGAAAGGGCTTTCAAGCATAAAATTAAAATAGCCTTGTAAACATATAATGTATTATAGGTTATTAATTTAATATGTTAAAAATCAGGAAACAAGGGGCTTAGTGCCCGTATGTGAAGATACAGGAGGTGAGACTGATTTTAGAGTATAGTCTAATTGCAGTAGTAATGGTGCTAATTGGACTAGGTGTAGGCTATTTTTTACGAAAAAATATCGCTGAAGGAAAACTGAATCAAGCTGAGCAAGAGGCTGAGCGCATTGTCGCAAATGGTGAGCGCATGGCCGAGTCTAAAAAGAAAGAAGCTTTATTAGAGGCGAAAGAAGAAATTCATAAGCTCCGTTCTGATGTAGAACGAGAAAATAAAGAGCGTCGTTCTGAATTACAACGTATGGAACGCCGTATTCTTCAAAAAGAAGAATCTTTGGATAAAAAATTAGACAATATTGAGCACAAAGAGGAAGCTTTACATCGTAAAGAAGCTGACTTAGTTCAAAGCAAAGAAAAAATTGATGCTTTGTATGAAAAGCAAATGGCAGAATTAGAACGTATTTCTGGCATGACCTTTGATGAAGCGCGGAACATCTTGTTAACCAATGTAGAACAAGAAATCCGTCATGAAACAGCTATCATGGTAAAAGAAATGGAACAGCAAGCTAAAGACGAAGCTGAGAAAAAGGCTAAGGAAATTATTTCCGGCGCTATTCAACGTTGTGCAGCTGACCATGTCGCAGAAACAACTGTTTCTGTTGTCGCATTGCCAAATGATGAAATGAAGGGACGTATTATTGGTCGTGAAGGTCGTAATATTCGTGCTCTAGAAACATTAACTGGCATTGATTTAATTATCGATGATACACCAGAAGCTGTTATTCTATCAGGCTTTGATCCAATTCGTCGTGAAGTAGCGCGAATTGCATTGGAAAAATTGATTGTCGATGGTCGAATTCATCCAGCTCGTATTGAAGAGATGGTGGCAAAAGCTCGTAAAGAAGTGGACCAAACAATTAAAGAAGCCGGTGAACAAGCAACCTTTGAGGCAGATGTTCATGGCTTACATCCTGAAATTATTAAAATTTTAGGGCGTTTGAAATACCGTACTAGTTACGGTCAAAATGTGTTAAAACATTCTATCGAAGTATCTCATTTAGCAGGTCTTATGGCCGCAGAACTTGGCTGTGATGTGACATTGGCTAAACGAGGTGGTTTAATTCATGATATCGGTAAAGCTCTAGATCGTGAAATCGAAGGTTCCCATGTGGAAATCGGTGTTGATGTAGCCCGTAAGTATCGTGAAAGCGTAGCAGTAATTAACTGTATTGGAGCCCATCATGGTGATGAAGAATTCCAATCCGTAGAGGCTGTTCTCGTAGCAGCAGCAGATGCTATCTCTGCAGCCCGTCCAGGTGCTCGTAGAGAAACCTTAGAAAATTACTTAAAACGATTATCTAAATTGGAAGAAATCGCTGAATCTTTCGAAGGCGTTGAAAAGTGCTTTGCTATTCAAGCCGGTCGAGAAATTCGCGTTGTAGTAAAACCGGATAAGATTGATGAAGCTGAATCTACATTACTTGTTCGGAATATTGTAAAACGCATTGAATCCGAATTAGAATATCCTGGTCAAATCAAGGTAGTTGTTATTCGTGAAACACGCGTTGTTGATTTTGCTAAATAAGCATTATACCAAAAATTGTAGGCTGCAATATTATATTGCAGCCTATCCTTTTTAATTGTAGGCTATTATATTAGAGGATTTTTGAAAGTTTTATCGAATATAGAATTATAGACCCTTTTTTCTATGATTGTATAGTCGATAAAATATAAAAGCTAAAAGGAGGTGTTCTGGTGAGTCGATATTTTGAAAATGAATTAATTGAACAAATTAAAGATGCCAATGATATCGTATCCGTTGTATCAGAACACGTTACATTAAAGAAAAAAGGTAAGAATTATTGGGGTTGTTGTCCATTTCACAATGAGAAGACGCCATCCTTTAGTGTGGCTCCTGATAAGGGGTTTTATTATTGTTTTGGCTGCCATGCATCGGGAAATGCCATCAAGTTTTTGATGGAACTAGAAGGCATCACCTTTGTTGAGGCCTTGGAACGGCTTGCTAATCGAGCTAATATACCATTGCCAGAAGCAAAGCTTTCACCACAGGTGCGAGCTAGAGAGGAACGGCGAAAGAAATTATATGAGGCCTGTGAATTGGCGGCTAATTTCTTTCATAATTGCTTGCTTAAAACATCATATGGTAAGGCCGGATTAGAGTACTTAAAAAAGCGGGGACTCACAGATGAAACCATAGAAAAGTTTAGACTTGGATTTGCCCCTGATAGTTGGGACAGATTGTATAAGGCTTTTAGAGAACGGGGCATTGAAGAATCTATTTTGCTTGAACTTAATTTAATTCGCAAGAATGATAAAGGTCAGGCCTATGATTTCTTCCGTAATCGAGTCATGTTTCCAATCATGGACGGTAAAGGCCGTGTTGTCGGCTTTGGGGGCCGTGTTATGGATGATAGCACGCCGAAGTATTTGAACTCTCCTGAATGCCAAATCTTTGAAAAGGGTAAAATTCTATTTGCCTTTGATAAGGCTTATAAATCGATACGCGAAGAAAAACAAGCCATATTAGTAGAAGGCTATATGGATGTTATTTCCGCTCATAATAAGGGTGTAACCAACGTAGTTGCTTCGTTGGGGACGGCATATACAAAGGATCATGGTCACATCTTGATGCGCCAAGCAGATGAGATTATATTGGCTTACGATATGGATGGCGCTGGCCGCCAGGCTGCTGCACGCGCTATTGAATTACTACAGAATACGGATTTTAAGGTTCGCGTGTTGGCTATGCCTGATGGCAAGGATCCTGATGACTATGTGCGAAATCACGGCGGCAAAGCTTTTAAGGAATTAGTAGAAAAGGCTGTTAAGCCGCTCGATTATTTATTAAGTGAGTCTCTTATTAAGCATGATACGAATGACGCAGAAGGCAAACAGGCGGTTATGCAAGATATATTCCCTTATATTGCGAATATTCATAGTCAAACGATTCGAGACGATGCATTAAAGGCCTTAGCATTGCCATTATGGTTAGATAACAGTACTATATTCCGCTATTTTAGAAATTATACCCAAAAGGGGAATATTGAATTAGTCGATGAAAAGATTACACAGCCTAAGAAGATTGTCAGTGGTGATGAAGAGTTATTGATGGCTCATGTCATTACAGATTCAAAGGCTTTACAAGAGGTAGTACAATATTTACCGCTTGAGGACTTTCAAAATATTCAATATCGGGGTATAATAGAAAAGATATACACCTTATTTACTCAAACAGGTCAATATCAGCCGGAATCCGTGGAGGACGTATTGACGCCTCAAGAATATGAAATTTTTTCACGGCTTATGATAATTGAGGCAAATGAGGCTGTACCTGTACTTATCCGTAAAATACGGCTACATTCCTTACGGGAACAATATAAAATGCACTCAATTTTGGCCGATCAATTAAAACGTGCAGGAGATTCGGCATTTATTAGCGAATTACATAAATGTCAGGAAATACAAAATCTAATTAGAGAATGGTCTAAATAGTAAGTAATAAAGGAGAGCGCTGTGGCTAAGAAAGTACAAAAAAGTCAAACAGAGGAGATTGTAGCACAACTTCTTGAAAAAGGCCGTAAAAGCGGTGTGTTGACACAATCAGAAATTTCAGATGCTCTTCATGAGCAAAGTGAGTTAACAGCAGAACAATTAGATGATATTTATGTTACTTTCAATAAACTAAATATCGAAGTTGTTCCAGATGTTGAGGACGATGATAAAGACGATGCCCTTGAACCTGATGATGATGTCGATAATGACCGTGATGCTGCGTCTGAAAAAAATATTTCCATTGACCTAAGCGTAGATGCTAGTGTTAATATCGACGATCCAGTTCGTATGTATTTGAAAGAAATTGGTCGTGTTCCATTGCTTTCAGCTGACGAAGAAATCGTATTAGCAAAACAAATTGAAGCAGGGGCAGAGGAAGATGCTACATATAAAGAAATTCAACTTAGCAAAAAGGCTAAGAAGAAATTGGTAGATGCTAACTTGCGCCTTGTTGTAAGTATTGCTAAACGTTATGTTGGCAGAGGCATGTTGTTCTTGGATTTGATTCAAGAAGGTAACTTGGGCCTTATCAAAGCGGTCGATAAATTTGACTATACAAAAGGTTATAAATTCTCCACCTATGCAACATGGTGGATTCGTCAAGCGATTACGCGGGCTATTGCAGACCAAGCGAGAACAATACGTATTCCAGTTCACATGGTTGAAACTATCAATAAATTGATTCGTATTTCCCGACAATTATTGCAAGATAAAGGCAGAGAGCCAACGCCAGAAGAAATTGCAGAAGGCATGGGTATCACTGCGGAACGTGTTCGTGAAATTCAAAAAATTGCACAAGAGCCAGTATCCTTGGAAACACCAATTGGTGAAGAAGAAGACTCCCATTTGGGCGATTTCATCGAAGACCAAGATGCGGTGGCACCAGATGATGCGGCTAGCTACATCTTGTTGCAAGAACAAATCGAAGACGTTTTCACATGCTTAACAGACCGTGAACAACAAGTATTGATTTTACGTTTTGGCTTGAAAGATGGCAAACCACGTACTCTTGAAGAAGTAGGCCAACACTTTAACGTAACTCGTGAACGTATTCGTCAAATCGAAGGTAAGGCGTTAACAAAATTACGTAATCGTGGTAAACGCGATAAAATTAAAGATTTCTTATAAGAATGTCTTAACCATTAGGGGTGCTGTACATATACATGTATGGCAGCCCTTTTGTGCTATAATAAAAGTAATGTAATACACTAAGTTTTTAGATATATAGGGGATAACATGTATACTGTTAGCAAACGTTTAGAGGTGAGTGCATCTCATCAATTACAATTAGATTATCCGAGTAAATGTCAGAATTTACATGGGCACAATTGGATTATAACCGTTCATGCGCGTAGCGAAGAATTAGATCATAATGGCATGGTGATTGACTTTACGATCATTAAAGAAAAGATTCATGGCCGTCTTGATCATAAACATATCAACGATGTATTAGGGGGTATTAATCCTACTGCAGAAAATATGGCGAAATGGATTGCCGATGAATTAGGCCCAAAATGTTTTAAGGTAGAGGTTCAAGAGTCAGAAGGAAATGTTGCTATCTATGAACGTGATTGAACTATTTTCCTCCATTGATGGAGAAGGGAAACGGCAAGGATTTTTGACTACCTTTTTGCGCCTCCATGACTGTAATATTCGCTGCTCTTATTGCGATACATTGTATAGTTATGGTCCCGAAAGCACTTTTGAAAGCATGAGTGTTCAGGCTGTAGCTGATGTGATTGAACAATTAGAAAATCATCGCATCACCGTTACCGGTGGAGAACCGCTTTTACAGGAACCGGCCATTATTGAACTTATTGATGAGTTAACAAGACGTAATGCGCGATATGATTTTAATATAGAAACGAATGGTACAATCATACCCAGCTTTCACAGAGATAATGTATGGTTTACCTATGACTACAAGACGCCGTCATCCTTAGCAGAAGATGCCATGAACTTAGATATATTCAAGGTAGCTACACCTGCGGATATCATTAAATTCGTAGTTGGTTCTATGCAAGATTTAGACCGCATGAATGAAATTCTAAAAACATATACTACAGAAGCGCAGATTTTCGTGTCTCCTGTATGGGGCAATATTGAAGGGGCTACGATCGTTGATTATATGAAAGCTCATGATTGGCAGAACGTTAGATTTCAGCTACAAATTCATAAATTTATTTGGGACCCTGATGCGAAAGGAGTATAACATGGACACAAAACGAATCGAATCATTAGTGTATCAATTACTGGAAGCATTGGGAGAAAATCCAGATCGCGAAGGCCTCGTAGAAACACCAAAACGGGTGGCCCAAATGATGGAAGAAATGTTTGAAGGCATCCAATATACGAATGCAGACATTGCGGATATGTTTGGAAAAACCTTTGACGTCGATACAAACCAAATGGTAATTGTAAAAGATATTACTTGCTTTTCCCATTGTGAACATCACATGGCCTTGATGTATGATATGAACATTAGTATCGGCTATATTCCTCGTGGCCGTGTTATCGGCTTGTCCAAGATGCCACGCATTGCAGAAATGTGTTGCAAACGATTACAACTACAAGAGAAAATCGGTGAAGACATTGCCGAAGTCATCTCTATTGCCACCGGCACCGACGACGTCATCGTCCACATCACAAGCTCCCATAGCTGCGTCAGCGCCCGCGGCGTAAAATCCGCCAACAGTAAAACAACCACCCTCGCCACAAAAGGCGTCTTCGAACAAGAAGACATGATCAACCGATTCCTAACACTAAAAAATGCATAGACAGTTATCCTGTCTGAGCCCGGAGCCCCGTAGATACTGAAAATTCTTTGCTCACGGAATGTAGGATAGAGTAGAACATGCAGTTCCTCTCAAACGACTTTGCTAAGTCGAGGCCCTAGGCCGAAGACTGTTAAGGCGGTGGAGGCTTGAGAGGAACTGCATGTTCGGAAATAACCTAGTTGACGTGAGCAAGAATTTTCAGTATAATTTTATACGCAAGCATGGGCCTATAGCTCAGGGGTAGAGCAACCGGCTCATAACCGGTCGGTCCCTGGTTCGATCCCAGGTGGGCCCACCAAACTTGTATAAATTGAATCAATGAAACCTGCTCTGACTGGGGCAGGTTTTTTGTTATAATATAGATATGAAGAATAGATAGTATGAAGGTCGGTGGACCTGTTAGTATACGAGGTGGTTATGAAAGCAAGACCTATGATGGATCGTTTAGAGGCGGTCTTTGATATCGTTCCCCATGCAGAATCTATTGCAGATATTGGAACGGATCATGGTTATTTAGCTGTTGAATTAATTGTGAGAGGCAAGGCCAAACGCGTTATCGCTGGTGATGTTCATAAGGGCCCTTTGGAATCGGCAAAGTCCTATGTTACATCTCGAGGGCTTAGCAATGTGATCGACTGCCGCCTTGGTGATGGCTTGCAAGTTACTAAAAAGGGCGAATTAAACGGCGCCATCTGTTGTGGTATGGGTGGGTTTTTAATGCGCGATATCGTTGAGAACGGTCCAGAACCGCTGGAGTTTTATGTGTTACAACCCCAGAATGGCCAGGCCGAATTACGCCAATATATGGTGGAAAAAGGATACCGTATTGTCAAAGAAATTATCATGAAGGATATGGGTAAAATGTACACTGCATTTGTAGCCGTTCGTTCTGACTGTGTCGATACATATGGTGACAATGCTAGCTATTCGATTCATTCTGATGATGCTCTTTATGATACATTGCCAAAGACCTCTATTCTTTGGTCTGTAGGGGCTTTATTAGCCAAAGAGAAACCTGCATTGTGGAATGAATATGTAGATTTTTTGATATATCAACGACAATGTGCGCTGGATGGCATGACAGTGGAACTTTCACATACGGAGAAATATAAACAATTACAACATGAAATAGATGAATTGGCCAGCCTGCGCTAATTATCGGTTAGGAGTGATACGATGGTGTTAGCAAAACAAATTATAGAATCGATGGAACAATGGGCACCGCCTCATTATGCTGAGTCATGGGATAATGTAGGCCTTATGGTGGGTTCGAAACAACGGGATGTATCCAAAATTATTACGACTCTCGATATTACACCTGAGGTCATAGAATATGCGATAGTTGAACAGGCCCAAATGATCATTAGCCATCATCCATTTATTTTTAAAGGTTTGAAATCATTACATTTAGATAGTCCTCAAGGTAAATTAATCGAGAAACTGATAAAAAATGATATTGTTGTATATAGTGCACATACGAACTTAGATATTACCATTGGCGGGCTCAATGATATGTTGGCGAACCGATTAGGATTGACGAATGTGAGAGGCTTTGTTCCGACCGGTTCTGATATGGTATATAAAATTACCACCTTTGTGCCGACTGATAGTGCCGATGCAGTACGTGAAGCAATGGCTAGTGCTGGCGCTGGTCGTATTGGCAATTACGAATCATGTAGCTTTAGTTTTGCAGGCGAAGGTCGGTTTAGAGGTAATGATGAATCCCATCCGGTCATTGGTGAAGCTGGAACATTGACGGTTGTACCAGAGGTGGCCGTTAATGTCATCGTAGATGGTGCTCATAAACAGGCTGTTATCAATGCTATGAAAGAGGCTCACCCTTATGAAGAGGTGGCATACGAAGTATTTACGTTACATGAACCTAATGTAGGTCGTACGTTGGGTCGTATCGGTGAATTGCCTGAGACTATGGATTTTGAAAGCTTCCGCGAGCACCTCCAAGAATCTTTGCCACATGCTAATCTTAGATTTGGAGGCATTAAAAAAGATTCTATTAAAACGATAGCCCTTTGCTCTGGTGGTGGTGCAGAGTTTATCAAAAATGCAGTTAAGGCTGATGCATATGTAACAGGAGATGTAAAATACCATGATGCACAGCTAGCTAAAGAACTAGGTTTACTCGTCGTAGATGCAGGCCATTTTGGTACAGAAGAGATTGTGGCTGATGGTATCCGCGATTATTTACGAGAACAATCTGACAAAGGTGGCTGGAATATTACTGTACAATCCTTTGAGAACCAAGCAGATTTTTTCTTTGAATAAAAATCTATTTTAATAGTAAATTTCGATATTCTTGCATAGTATATACAGCTATGATAAACTGAATTGAAGCAAGTATGAAAGACGGTTGCGAGTCCATTGGACTCGAGGAAAGTCCGAGCTCCATAGGGCAGGATGTCAGATAACGTCTGGCGAGGGTGACCTTAGGGAAAGTGCCATAGAAAAGGAAACCGCCACGTCAGTGGTAAGGGTGGAAAGGTGAGGTAAGAGCTCACCAGCAGTCTGGTAACAGGCTGGCTCGGTAAACCCCATCCGGAGCAAGACCGAATAGGGAAGGGTTAACGGTGGTCCCGCCTACCTTCCGGGTTGTGTCGCTCGAGCGTGCAGGCGACTGTACGCCTAGAAAGATAATCGTCACCGCGCAAGCGGAACAGAACTCGGCTTAATGATTGCTTGCTTCTTATATAGTTTATAATATGTAACACATAAAGGAGGCCTTTCAATGGCTATTACTGCTATTACAAGCGTAGAACAATTTGATGAATTAGTATTAGGTTCTAAAGAGCTCGTTATTGTAGATTTTTGGGCTGGCTGGTGCGAACCTTGCACAGTTATGCGTCCAGAAGTAGAAGCTGTAGCAGAAAAATTGGACGGCCGCGTTAAATTCTTCAGCGTAGATGCAGAAGATAAGGCTTTGCGTCCTATTCTTTTAAAAGAAGATGTAGAAGGTATTCCTTCCATGGCATTCTTTAAAGAAGGCAAACTATTAGATCGTCTTGCAGGTTACAAAAAAGCTGCTGTATTAGAATCTTTGATTAATGAAGTGATTAAACAATTCTAATTGATGAGAACACCTAACTGGATAATAGTAGATATTATCTAGCTAGGTGATTTTTTTATCAATTTTTTTGATATATATACATAATGTCATAGTTTTATGTAATTTAAAATGATATAATGAGTTAATCGAGATAATATATCTCTCAATAGTTATAGTTGATTAGGTAATATATACATATTGCTGCAAAGTTGTTGTAAGGAGGCTGTATTCCATGAAAAATCGTGTGAACAGTTTATGGACTCTCTTCCAAGAGAGACGTCTCAGTCGACGTACATTTATGAAATCTTGCGTGGCGTTGACTGCTATTCTAGGGTTGCCACCTACTATGCTTGATACAGTTGTAAAAGCTGCAGAAACAACAGAATTACCTACTGTAATCTGGCTTCATGGTCACGAATGTACCGGTTGTAGCGAATCCTTTATTCGCTCTTCCTCACCATTTACATCCGATGTGATCTTGAATATGATTTCTTTGGAATATGATGATACATTGGCTGCAGCATCTGGAGAACCTTTAGAGGAACACCTTAAAAAAATCATTGCTGAGAAAAATGGCAAATATATCCTCGCTGTTGAAGGTGGGGTTCCATTGGATGAAAATGGTATCTACTGTACAGTAGGTGGCCGTACATTTAAGGAATCTTTATTAGAAGCTGCTAAAGGCGCTGCTGCAATTATCGAGTATGGTTCTTGTGCATCTTGGGGCGGTATTCAAGCGGCAAAACCAAATCCAACAAATACAGTGTCTGTATCCTCTGTTGTATCTGGTAAACCTATTATTAAAGTTCCTGGCTGTCCTCCAATTCCAGAGGTTATGACTGGTGTAGTTATGCACTACGCATTATTTGGTCAAATTCCTCCTTTGGATTCTCAAGGCCGTCCTAAACAATTTTATGGCAATCGCATTCACGATACTTGCTACCGCCGTGCATTCTTTGACTCCGGTCTATTCGTTGAAGAATTTGACGATGATGCATCCAAAGCTGGTTGGTGCTTATATAAAGTAGGTTGTCGTGGACCTCAAACATATAATTCTTGTGGTAATTTGCGTTGGTGGAATGGTTTGTCCTATCCAATTCAATCCGGTCACGGTTGTATTGGTTGCTCTGAAAAAGGCTTCTGGGATAACGATGTATTCTACAAACGATTACCAGATATTCCATTGGCAAACACCATTACTACAGCTGATACAATCGGCACAGTAGCTGCTGTTGGTGCTACCGCTGCAGTTATCGTACATGGTGCTGCAACTCTTACGCGTAATAAAATTCTTGATATGAAAGAAGAAAAACGCTTGAAAGAACAAGGCTTATGGGATGAAAAGAAACATAATAATGGAGGAGGTCACTAATGAAACGCGTAGTAGTAGATCCGATTTCCCGTATTGAAGGTCATTTACGGGTAGAAATAAAAGTTGATGAAGCAAGTGGTAAGGTAGAGGACGCATTGTCCTCTGGTACTGCTTGGCGTGGCATCGAACTTGTTGCAAAGGACCGCGATCCTCGTGACCTTTGGGCATTTGTGCAACGTATTTGTGGCGTATGTACAACAACACATGCATTGGCAGCGTTACGTGCCGTAGAGGATGCACTTGGTATTTCCATCCCTAAAAATGCAAACTACATTCGTAATATCATGCATAGCTCTTTAGATGTACATGACCATCTCGTGCATTTCTATCATTTACATGCACTTGACTGGGTTAGCCCAGTAGCTGCACTTAGTGCGGATCCAGCTAAAACTGCACAATTACAAAATGACGTATTAGCTACTTATAATGTAAGTGGTCTAGCGCCAGCTGAAACAGCATCTAAAGATTCTGCATATCCTAAGGAATTCCCTAAAGCTACAACTGCTTACTTTACAGCTGTACAACAAAAGGTAAAGAAAATTGTAGAATCTGGCCAATTAGGCATTTTCTCTGCTCAATGGTGGGATCATCCTGATTACCAATTATTGCCACCAGAAGTTCATTTGATGGCTGTATCTCATTACTTGAATATTCTAGACCGTCAACGTGACGTAGTTATTCCTCACGTTGTATTCGGCGGTAAAAACCCTCATCCACACTATATTGTAGGTGGTATGCCATGTGCTATTTCTATGAATGACATGAATGCACCTATCAATACACAGCGTCTTGCTGCTGTAGAACAATCTATTGCATTGGCTAAGGATTTAGTAAGTAATTTCTACTTGCCTGATTTATTAGCTATCGGCAAAATTTACGTTGAAAAAGGCATGGTCGATGGTGGTGGCCTTGCGAAAAAACGCGTTATGTCTTATGGCGATTATCCTGATGATGCGTATACAGGTATTGCTGATGGCGATTACCATAAAAAATGTATCGTTCGCTCTAATGGTGTTGTAGAAAACTTTGCATTAGGTGTAGATAAAGCTACATTTATCCCATTAGAAGGTAAGGATTTTATGGATCCTCAATACCTCAGTGAAGAGGTTGATCACTCTTGGTTCGCATATCCAGATGGCACTAGCACACTTCATCCACTCGATGGTGTGACAGACCCTAAATTTACAGGTCCTAAATCTGGTACAAAAGAAAAATGGGAATACCTTGATGAAGATAAAAAATATTCTTGGATCAAGTCCCCAACTTTCAAAGGCAAAACAGCAGAAGTGGGTCCACTAGCTAAATATATCGTCGTATATACAAAGGTAAAACAAGGCATTATCACTGATCCAACTTGGGCTGAATCCATGATGGTTCGTCAAATCGATACTGTATCCCAAGTATTGGGTGTGCCTGCTCATGTATGGATGACGACAATGGTTGGCCGTACCGCATGTCGTGGCCTTGATGCACAAGTGGCTTCTAATATTAGTCAATACTTCTTTGATAAACTCGTAGCTAACATCAAAAATGGTGATACTACTGTTGCGGATACATCTAAATTTGAGCCAAATAAATGGCCTAAGGATGCTAAAGGCGTTGGTCTTGTAGATGCACCTCGCGGCGGTTTGGGTCACTGGATTCATATTAAAGATGGTCGTTCTGCAAACTATCAATGTATCGTACCATCTACATGGAATGCGTGTCCTAAGACAGCAGCTAACGAACATGGTGCATACGAAGACTCCATGATTGATACACATGTTAAGATTGCGGACAAACCTCTTGAAATCTTGAAAGTTATCCACTCCTTTGACCCATGTCTCGCATGTGCAACCCATTTATACAATAAAAAAGGCGAAAAAATTATTTCCGTCAATACTGATGCATTGTGTAAATAAAGGGTGGTGGGCTTATGTTAATACATACTGACAAAAAAGCGTATGTCGTATTTAGTTTATGGCTGCGCATATTCCACTGGACAATGGTGCTTTCCGTAACAGCTTTATTCTGGACTGGCCTTTATATTGGTGATCCAGGTTTTGCAGCTATTACAGGCCATCCGGAACCAACTTTCGCTATTGATGGCTGGTTCGCTATGGAGACGATGCGTCGTATCCACTTCATTGCGGGTGTTATTTTGACATTCTCCTTTATATTCCGATTTGCTGGTGCACTTTGGAATCGCGGAGATAGATTGTTGCCTAAATTCCGTCAAAAACGGTATTGGTATGGCCTTCGCGAAACAACATTACACTATTTGATGATTCCACAAAAGCATGAACATCACTGGTTACGTAACTCCTTGGCGAGAACGGCATATATGATGGTGTACATCATGTTCTTCTTTGAAATCATCACAGGTTTTTCTATGTATGCGATGATTGATCCTAATGGTATTATAGGAACTCTTTTTGCACCGATTATTACGCTATTTGGTGGTGAATATAAAGTTCATATTATCCATCACTATATTGCATGGGGCTTCTTATTCTTTACCATTATTCATGTGTACATGGCATTCCGAGAAGATGTTATGGAAGAATCTGGCGAAGTATCCGCTATGGTTTCAGGCATGAAATATTATGCCCATGATCCTATCGATATTGAAGACCTTAACGGTAAACGCCGTCGTGGTGAACGTATCGATAAACCATCTGGTACTACATATCGTCCAAGCAATCCTGACGATCCACGAGAAAAGGAATTAAAAGATGACTAATATAACCACTGAAGAACAATTTGGTGGCATAGAATACGCGGGCTCTGAGAGCCCGCGTATTGATTTACATGCCATTTATGATGATTATGAGAACTCTATTGTCGTTCTAGGGGTAGGTAATATTTTGCTTACTGATGAGGGCCTTGGAGTTCATGTTGTAGAAGATTTAAAAGCCAATTATACTTTCACCCCTCAGATAAGCTTGATTGATGGGGGAACGATGGGCATGGAATTATTGACCTATATGCGGGGCATGAAGAAAATCCTCTTGATTGACGCCGTTAACGGTGGCGAAGTACCTGGCACAATCTATGAGTTCCCACATCGCGAATTAGAACAGTATTTTACGGACCATATTTCTGTTCATGAAGTAGGCATGCAAGATATATTGCGCATTCGTGCCATTCAAGAAAATCCATTGGAAGATGCTATTGTTATAGGTGTTGAACCGGAGTCCTTAGACGTAGGATTTGAACCTAGCGCGCCTGTACAAAAGGCATTACCTGAGGTAAAAGAACGCGTTCTACGTGTTCTTCGCGAATGGGGCGTACAAATCGAACCTAAATAAACTGATATGTTTATAGATAAATAAGAATAGATTTATAGATGAGAAAGGAGGGACACTATGATTGAAAATTACAATAATGTACGTGCCGTTCTAAATGAGTTGCGTCAAGCACTAAAGCAATTACGTGAAACTGGTGCAACCTATTCCATATATATGGAGAAGACAGGCCTTGCTGAAGAAGAGCAAGTAGAGGTGCTAGAAACTTTGGGGCGTGGACATATTACGATTACCTTCAATGAAACAGATCAACCTGTAGAATGGTATGAATCTCAATTTTCTGGCATTTGGGTTGGTACCTATAAAAATGGTCGTGATGACTCAATCCTACATACGGTAGAGGTAGCTCGTTATCCTGAAGTAGTAGGTGCTTTTGATGAAGATATGGTGACAGCAGAAGAAGATCTTACGACATGGATTGATGCTGCGGGGCTATAAAACAAATAGTTTAATGCCTATATATATGATATTCGTAAAAATGTATAAATACAACGTTTTAATAAATGAATAGCTCATTAATAAGCGTTTGAGATAAGACTATAATATGAAGAGAATGAACCTCAAAATCCTGAAAAGTAGCATAGCTATGGGGATTATGAGGTTCATCCTCTTTATTGTCAACCTTTTAAATTTGCCTATATTGACGATTTAACGCTAAAATATAGAAGTAATCGACGGAGGATATATGTTAGTTTCAATTGTTGTACCTGTATATAATGAAGAAGAAAATATAGCTATTTTTTACAATGCCGTAACAAAAGTTATGACAGGTCTACCATATGAATATGAACTTATCTATGTCGATGATGGATCTACGGACTCGTCTGTTGTCGTTTTGCGCGAGATTGCAAAACTCGATACGCGAGTTAAGGTCGTGTTATTGGCACGGAACTTTGGTCATCAGACTGCGTTGACATGTGGTCTTGATTATGCCAAAGGTGATGCGGTAATCACCATGGATGGTGATATGCAACATCCGCCGGCTTTGATTCCTGAACTGATACGTTTGTGGGAGGCTGGTTACGATGTGGTACGTACCATACGCGACTCTACGGAGGATGCCAGCTGGGCAAAATCCTTCACATCTAAATATTATTATAAACTGATGAATAAAATGGCAGATGTTCCCATCGTAGAAGGGGGATCTGATTTCCGTTTAATGAATCGTAAGTCGCTAGAAACTTTGAAACATTTCCGTGAACACGGACGTTTCTTGCGTGGCATCGTTGGTGCGCTTGGTTATCGCCAAGCAGAACTTCACTTTGTTGCGCCTCCTCGCTTTGCAGGGGTTTCGAAATTCAGTGTGCGTAAAATGATTCGCTTTGCCCTTGATGGGGTAACAGCGTTTTCTCGCGTGCCATTGCGTGCGGCTTTGTATGTAGGTGTCCTATGTGGTGGCTTGAGTTTTCTCTTAATACTACATTTGCTCTACGTGTACTTAACGGGTCAAGCATTAAACGGGTGGACCACCTTGGGCGTGTCCATATTATTTATTGGTGGTATCCAATTAGTCGGACTTGGCATCATCGGTGAATACGTAGGACGCGTATTCGAAGAGGTAAAACAACGTCCATTATATTGGGTGAAAGCTGCTATAAATTTTGATGGTGAGAATCCAGAAATAGCTTATGAACCATCAAAAGCTGATATATTTATAGCCAATCAAGTACCTGGCCCTGAAGAAGATAAAGACTAGCTGTATTTGTTGGATGCAAATAGAGAGACGGTTAGTATATTTTGAATAAGTAAACTCACTTTGAAGTTTTAGGAAGGAAGAATATGAAGTCAAAATATAGTAAGAGTAAAATTGCGGCATTAACATTAACATTTGTATGTGCTACCACTGCGATGGCAAGCGCTACAACATTACAATATGGTGATAAAGGTAGAAACGTAATTGCTGTACAACAACAATTAATTAAACACGGTTACAATGCAACCGATAAAAATGGTGTGTATGGTAAGGAAACAAAATGGGCTGTACGCCTATTCCAACAAGATCGTGGTTTACCTGTAGATGGTATTATTGGACCAGCAACGTACAATGCATTGATGGGTGCTCCTCGTACAACAAAAGCAGTATTATCCAATAATGCAGCTACAAAAGCAGTGGCAACAAAATCTGCTTTCACAAATCAAAATGCTCAATCTAGACGTCTTGCAGGCCAAAACGTTAAGTTGAATAATTTGAAAAAGGTACAAACGCCAAACAATATTCATGCTATTTTGGCAGAAGCCGATAAATACCGCGGTGTTCCGTATGTATTTGGCGGTACTACACCAAGTGGTTTTGACTGCTCTGGTTATGTTAAATATGTATTTGCAAAACAAGGTATTGCGCTGCCTCGTTTAGCGGATGAACAATACAATGTAGGTGTTGAAGTTTCTCGCGCGAACTTAAAGGCAGGAGATTTGGTGTTCTTTGAAACCTATGAACCAGGTCCATCTCATTCCGGTATTTACATTGGCAATGGTAAATTTATCAGTGCTACATCTAGCCGTGGCGTAGCCGTAGCAGACCTTGATACTGGTTATTGGGGCGAACGCTATATTGGCGCGAAACGCGTTATATAATATATGGTTTCTCCATGTAGAACCATTGGTGAACTATATATGAGCCATAAAAAGGGGCTATACGAATCAATTATGTTCTGTTGATTTGTATAACCTCTTTTTTGTATCTTTTTTTATGGCAACTAGATGGAATAGAGAATGCTAATGAAGGTTAATTATATCCGAATATATATAGGTTATAATAGATTTTCTATGGTTTTTACGTTATAATTAAGAGTAAATTATTTTAGGAGGAATATACACATGAAAGGTAATGAACTGCGTCAAGCATACTTGCAGTTTTTTGAAAGCAAAGGACATTTAAAATTAGATAGTTTTTCTCTTATCCCAGAAAACGATCCGTCTCTATTATTGATCGGGGCAGGTATGGCGCCATTAAAGCCTTTCTTTACAGGTAAATTGGTACCTCCTTGTCATCGTATTACGACAAGCCAAAAATGTATGCGTACTGGTGACCTTGAAAACGTAGGCCGCACAGCACGTCACCATACATTCTTTGAAATGCTTGGTAACTTCTCCTTTGGAGATTACTTTAAAAAAGATGCTATTCATTGGGCATGGGAATTCCTAACAGAAGTTATTAAACTCGACAAAAACAGATTATATGTTACTGTATATCCAGATGACCAAGAAGCATATGATACATGGCACAACGATTGTGGCGTAGAAGAAAGCCACATTACACGCCTTGAAGATAACTTCTGGGAAATCGGTGAAGGTCCATGTGGTCCAGATAGCGAAATCTTCTTCGACCAAGGCCCTGAACATGGTTGTGATGATCCTAACTGTGCACCTGGTTGTGACTGTGACCGTTACCTTGAAATTTGGAACCTCGTGTTCACTCAATTCAATAAAATGCCAGACGGTTCCTATGAGCCATTGCAACATAAAAACATCGATACTGGCGCCGGTCTTGAACGATTGGCTTCCGTATTGCAACATTGCAAAACAAACTTTGAAACAGATTTGATTTTCCCAATCATAGAAGCGACTGCAAAACGCGCTGGTGTTAAGTATAACGAAGACCCAAATACAGATGTATCCTTGAAGGTTATTGCTGACCATGCTCGTGCTGTAACTGCGTTGATTTCCGATGGTGTATTACCATCCAATGAAGGCCGCGGTTACGTATTGCGTCGTATCTTGCGCCGTGCTGTACGTCATGGCCGTTTGCTTGGTATCGAAGGTTTATTCTTAACACCACTTATCGATGTAGTTGTAGACATTCTTGGCCCTGGTATCAAATCCATTGCTGAAAAACAAGACTTCGTTAAACGTGTCGTTCAAAACGAAGAAGAACGTTTCAACCAAACATTGGAACAAGGTCTTGAGTTATTGAATTCCTTAATCGATACATTGGCTGCTGAAAAAGCAACTGTAGTTCCTGGTACAGAAGTATTCAAACTATATGATACATATGGATTTCCTTGGGAATTAACAGAAGAAATCGCATCCGAACGCGGTTTCACAATCGACCATGAAGGCTTTGATGTTGCCATGAAAGAACAACGTGAACGCGCTCGTGAAGCTCGCGTAAAAGAAGATGCAAAGGTAGCTACACCAGATATTACATTCTTAAAAGACGAAGAACTTGTAGAAAATGAAGCGGAAACGGCATCCTCTGTATTGATGCTTGGTAAAGGCTCTGAACGCTTGCAAACCGCTGTTGATGGCGATGAAATCACTGTTATCGTACGCACTACACCATTCCATGCAGAAGGGGGCGGTCAATTAGGCGATACAGGCTTCATCGTTGGACCTATGGGTAAGGTAGAGGTTCATAATACAAAACGCTTACCAGAAGGTACTGTATACCACATCGGTACTGTTGTAGAAGGTTCCATCTCCGAAGGCGATGATGTAACGCTTGAAGTAGATACAGCTCGTCGTGCAGCGATGGCTCGTAATCATACAGCAACTCACTTGTTACATGCTGCATTAAAACGCGTGCTTGGCGAACATGTTAACCAAGCAGGTTCTTTGGTAACACCTGATTACTTGCGTTTCGATTTCACACATTTCTCTCCTGTAACACAAGAGGAACTTGATCAAATCGAAGCCCTTGTAAATGAAGAAATCCTTAAGGCTACAGATCTTGCTATTGCTGAAATGTCTATGGACGAAGCAAAAGCGAAAGGTGCTATGGCACTCTTTGGCGATAAATATGGCGATGTAGTTCGCGTAGTAGAGGTTCCTGGCTTCTCCGTTGAATTGTGCGGCGGTTCTCATGTAGGCAATACAGCTTTCATCAGTTCCTTCCGTTTAACATCTGAATCCGGTATCGGTTCTGGTGTACGTCGTATCGAAGCGATTACAGGTCGTGCCGCTTTTGATGTAGCAAAACATGATCGTTTGACTATTGAACGCATTGCTGGTGAATTAAAAACTAAACCTGCCCAAGTAGAAGAACGTTTGCACCAAGTATTGGCAGAGGCTAAAGAAACAGCTAAAGAATTAGACCAAATTCGCAAAGAGGTTTCTGCTGCAGGTGCTGCTGATATCGTAGCTGGTAAGGTTATGATTAGCGATGTAGCATTTGTTGCTGCGTCTGTGAAAGCATCCTCTATTGATGAATTGCGTGATTTCGCTGATATGGGCCTTGATAAATTAGATGGTTCTGGCGTAGTACTCGTAGGTGCCGCTATGGGCGATGACAAGGTAAACTTTGTATGTAAAGTTTCCAAAGATGTTGTCGGTAAAGGCGTAAAAGCTGGTAATATCGTTAAAGCAGCAGCTCAAGTAGCTGGTGGTAATGGCGGTGGTCGTCCAGACATGGCGCAAGCAGGCGGTAAAGAACCAGCTAAATTGATGGATGCATTAAAAGCAGCTGGCGAAGCTGTTAAAGAAGCTCTTAACGCATAATACATTCTATAGGTATATCTTGCATATGCTATAATAGAAACATACAATACATATATGTGGGCCACGTACGTGGCCCATTCATACAAAGGAGGGATACCCATGAAGGTTTCAGATGAAACTATGTTATTCCGTAAAGTAGACGATGAACCGATGACTGCCGAAGAGGTATTGACTCGCGTTTATAAATCTATTCAAGAAAAAGGATATAATCCTATCAATCAAATCTTAGGTTATCTTATCTCTGGGGATCCAGCGTACATTACAAGCTATAATAATGCACGTAGTGATATTCGCCGTTTAGAACGTGATGATTTAATCGAAGAATTATTAAAAGAATACGCAAAGGCTAAACAACTATAATGAGAATTATGGCATTAGACGTAGGTAGTCGCACCATTGGCATCGCATGTAGTGATGCACTATTGATGACTGCTCAAGGTATAGAAACGATTCGTCGTACATCCTTAGAAAATGACTTTAACCGATTGCGTGAATTGATTTCAGAATACGAAGTGTATGAACTCGTAGTGGGCATGCCGAAGAATATGAACGGCACCAAGGGTGATCGCGCTGAAAAAACGGAAGAATTTGTCGAAAAAATGAAGGCTGTCATCGACTTGCCTGTTACATTTTGGGATGAACGTTTATCTACCGTTATGGCCGAACGTCAACTCATCGCAGCTGATGTGAGTCGTAAAAAACGAAAGGGAGTCATCGATAAAATGGCTGCTGTCGTTATTTTACAAGGCTATTTAGACAGACTACAATTTAGTAAATCTTAATTCGCATAGATATCTAATGCGAATATCATACAGGTTCTTATATACATAATAAAGGAGGGAATACCCATGGTTGATCAAAATTACGAAGGTGAAATTTTCTATCTCGAATTTGAAGATGAAGATGGTAACAAACAATATTTTACAGAAGATGTAATCTTGAATCATGAAGGTCAAGAATACGCTGTACTTGTTCATGTACAAGATGAAGAACATGAAGGTCAAGATGATACATATATGATTTTGGCTCGCATCGAAACAAACGATGAAGGCGAAGAGGAATATGTTCCATTAGATGAAGATGATGAAAACTTCGAAGTATTGGTAAATATGTACGAAGCAATGGGTGAAGAAGAGTAATTTCTAAGCCCTCAAAGACTCTAGTATAACGGTTGTTATACTAGAGTCTTTTTTGTAATTGTAACCTCTTGTGTACTAATTGACTCATGGTTATTTGGTATGATAGATAATATAAAAGAAGAGATACATCGAAAGCCTTTAATATGGTATAATAAGATGATTTACAATGGTTTGTAATAGAAAGGAACTCATCCATGAGAAAGGCCTTAAAATATGTTTCCGTAGGTGTTCTTAGCCTTGCCATTCTTGGTGGCGGTGCTTTAGGTGCATCCTATTTTGTACCAAATACCTTTAACGATGACGGAGGATCTCAAGTCCTCGTAATAGGCAAGGATGCTACAGGAACAGAAATTGCCGATATGCTCTATGAACATGGACTAATTCGGTCTACACAGGTGTTTAAATTATGGTTAGCTCTTAGTGGAACCGGTTCAAAACTACAATCTGGTCACTACCAAATTCCAAATAAGGTATCGGTCCATGAATTAATTAACTTATTACAAGAGGGTCACGTTGAGTCCATTAAATTAACGATTCCTGAAGGGTATACCGTAGGGGATATCGCCATTGCTCTTGAAAAAGCTCAAATTATGAAAGCTTCCGATTTCTTGGCAGAGGCGAAAACATTCGTCCCATATCCATATATGAAGGGTACTAAACCGACTACATATCCTGTAGAAGGTTTCCTTTTCCCAAGCACTTATGAAGTGCCAGTTGGTGCTACGCCAAAGGATGTCATTTTGATGATGTCTGAGCAAATGAATCGCTATTTAACACCAGCTGTTAAAAAACAAATTCAAGCACAACACATGAGTATTCATGATTTTGTAACCTTAGCATCCATCGTTGAACGTGAATCATTATATGATGCGGATCGCCCAACCATTGCGGGTGTATTTAAGAAACGCTTAGCACATGGTATTCCATTGCAATCTGATGCAACTATTTCTTATGTTCTTGGTTATGCAAAGGAAAATGTAACGCTTGGAGATACGCAGTTACAAAGTCCTTACAATACATATGTAAGTAAAGGTTTGCCACCAGGACCGATTGCAAACCCAGGTAAAAAGGCATTAGATGCGGTACTTCATTCTGAAGATACAGATTATCTATACTTTGTAGCAGATAAAGATGGTCATAATCATTTCTCCAAAACATATGCTGAGCATTTGGCTGAGGTTGAAAAAATTTATGGTGCTGAACAAGCGAGTGCAAGCTCTTCTAATCAAGGTCAGGCTCCTGCATTGGCACAAGCTGGTCCTAACTATGACGTAGCGGCTACATCCGAACCTGATTATAACTACAGTTCTGCAGAGGCTGTAGCAGCGGATTCTCAATATGTAGATGTAGAACCAACATATACATATACACCGACAACTGTACCGGCAGCAACTCAAGTAACGCCAGCGCCAGCAGCACCGGCAGCAAGTGAACAACCGGCTACAACATCATCGCCTAGCCAAATACCGGAAAGTATGCAACAAGTAGTTCCACAGCAATCAGCACCGGTTCAATCGGCACCTGCAGTGGAAGAACCTCGTGTGATTCGACCTAGCACACAAACTACACCTGCTTCTGGTAATAATCGAGGCGGTGTTGATAGATAATTAGCGTATATGATTACTTTCACAGTCAAATAAATAGTAGGAATTTATAATACATTTTATGGAATTAAATGAGATATTAAATGAGCAGCGTATTTACGCGATGATTAATAATGTACCAATCCTTCGGGAATCTGAGGTGCATTTATTTGAAGAATTGATTGGATTATATCGGCCCACCTCTGTGCTAGAGGTGGGCACCGCCATTGGTTACTCTACATTACTGATGGCACCTCTTATTGAACGAGGCGGGAAAATCACATCTATTGAATTGGATGAGGTTCGCCACGAGATGGCGAAATATTATATAGGTCAATCCGAGTATAAGGATCAAATCACGTTGATTAAAGGTGATGCGAAGGACGTGTTAACACAAATTAAAGGTGAATATGATCTCGTATTTCTCGATGGGCCTAAGGGACAATATCTTAATCAGCTAGAGGTCATATTGCCTCATGTGAAAGAAGGCGGCGTCATCCTTGCCGACAATGTTCTTTTTAGAGGTTATGTGCGTGGCGACAAAGAGGCTCCGCACCGATTCAAAACTATTGTTAAGCGATTACAAGCGTATTTAGCATATGTAGAAAATAAAGAATTATTTAACACCACCATTTACCCGATGGGAGATGGCATGAGTGTGAGTGTGTGGAAAGGACACAACAAATAATGGCAGATCATTTTATGGAATTGCTTTGTCCAGCAGGTAATATGGACAAATTAAAAATGGCTATTCGCTATGGTGCGGATGCCGTTTATTGTGCAGGTAAACGATTTGGTTTGCGTGCTGGTAACTCCAATTTTTCCGACGAAGAATTGAAGGAAGCCGTTCAATTTGTACATGAACATGGTAAAAAAATCCACGTTACATGCAATATTATTCCTCATAACGAGGACTTTGAAGGTCTTGAAGACTATTTGAAATTTCTTGAAAGTATCGGTGTTGATGCGATTATCGTTGCTGATATGGGCATCTTTAGCTTGGCTAAACGCGTAGCTCCAGGCCTTGAACTTCATGTAAGTACACAAGCATCCACGACGAATTGGCATACTGTGCAAATGTGGAAGGAACTTGGTGCGGCTCGCGTTGTAGCGGCTCGCGAAGTATCTGTAGCAGATCTTAAGGAAATGAAGGAACATGTAGATATCGAAATCGAATCCTTCGTACATGGTTCTATGTGTATTTCCTATTCTGGACGTTGCTTATTGTCTAACTACATGACAGGTACACGCGATGCTAACCGCGGTCAATGTTCTCAATCTTGCCGTTGGAAATACAGCATTGTAGAATCCAATCGCCCTGGCGAATATTACCCGATCGAAGAAGATGAACATGGTACATACATCTTTAACTCCAAGGATTTATGCCTCATTCATCGCATTCCAGAATTGTATGAAGCAGGCATCGATAGCCTTAAAATTGAAGGTCGCATGAAATCCGTTCACTATTGTGCAACGGTAGCTAAGGTATACCGTACAGCTATCGATACCTATTTGAAGGAACGTGAAAACTGGTATGTTCGTCCTGAATGGATTGCTGAATTAGAAAAAATTTCCCACCGCCCTTACACAGATGGCTTTGCGAATGGTCGCCCTGATGAAAGCGCACAAAACTACGGCAAATCTACGAATACTCAATCCCATGACTTCATCGGCTTAGTGCTTGGCTATAACGATGAAGAAAAATATGTGGATCTTGAACAACGCAATAATTTCAAGGTAGGGGATAAGGTAGAATTTTGCCAACCTAAGGGTGAACTTGTAGAGGCTGTTATCGAAAAAATGACAGACGAAGATGGTAATCCTATCGACGTAGCACCTCATGCGCAAATGAAGGTTCGTTTGTATATGGATACAAAATTGGAACCATATTCCATGATGCGCCGCGAGTGCAAGGTGAAAGCAGAGTAACATGGTACATGAAAATACTGCTACTATGTCAATGCTTGATGAAACGACACCTGATGAAGTGACACCTGATGAGACGATACCGTTACGCGATAATCAAGAACCATTGATGCCGTCTCGTTCACTGTCTGGTTTTCCTGAACCGCCTTCGTGTAGCGGCACAGGGGAGGAAGGATATTTGTACTTTCACATAGATCCAAAATATACCAATTATGTCAATCGCATCTTAGAAGGCTATGAATACGTAGGTGTTATGACTAGCCTAGACAAGTCGGGGCGCTGCATAGTGCGGTGTACACCGGATACGCGCAGTCTAGCCAGCGAAATCCTATCGCGCTTGCCAGAGGTTACCTTAGAAATATAGTTCAATAACATCGATTAGAGAATTATCCAAATTTAGGAGAATAATAATGAAATGTAATGTATTAAAACGCGCATTAGTCTTAACAGCACTTGGTGCCTCTATGGCAACAGCTGCTTTTGCAGCGCCAAATAGCCCTGTCATGATTCCACAACCAGGTACGGTTGTTGTGATTAACCATAATCCAGATGTAACATTTGCTGGCAATATTAACTTTGATGTTGAAAGCCAAGAAAACAATAATTTGAAAATTGGTTCTACTGTTGTACCAAATGTATTATATGGTGCCGTATTCAACAAGTCCGGTGCTCCTGATACAATCGTGCCAGCACAAACCTATGTATTTACAGGTGCCAAAGAAGTGCCTGCTGCGTTGACATCTCCTAGCGATGAAGGCAAACCAGGTGCAACTTGGTCCGTGGAAACAATTAAGAAAACTAAATCTGGCGATATTCAAGTGGCTAGCCGTGGTGTACCGGAAAAACCATTGGGCGTGCAACTGGAAATTATTAAAGATACTTTCACAATGGGCGCTATCGACAACAGTAAAACCGTACAAGGCCAAAACAGCAAGGGTACATTGTACATGACCGTGCCTAAGGATTTGAAGCTAAACCCTAGCAACGATATTCCTGCAGATGTTCGTGAAACCATGCCGGCTATGCTTCGTGGTCGCATGGGCGAATCCATGATGGTTAACCTATTGCCATTGAACGATGAAGAAAAACAACAACTTCGCAATAACCCGCACAATGCGAATGCTATCGTATTTAACCGCGCTATGGGAATGGCGAGCAGCATCGGCAACTCTGCTAAACAAAGCAAAGTATATACATACATGAAAGACCATTACCTCAACATGATTATTGTTGCAAAAGATTACGACGATAATGGTGCTCGTGGTAGCGGCGTCTTGATGGTATCTAAACAAGACAATTCCGATGACGTAATGTTGATCCTATTCAAGGGCCCAGACATTACAAACTCTAAAATTGAAAAAGTAATTGGATCCATGCTATCTGCGCACTTTGAACGTAAATAGATAGTTCTTGGAAATACTACAGGCCTGTACTAATTTTGGAAAGATGTGTATGCGTATCTTTAGAAATAGAACAGGCCTGTAGTAATTTTTAGAGAGAGGTGTATGCGTGTCTTTAGGAATAGAACAGGCCTGTTCTATTTTTTAGGAGGTACTTATATAGTTGAAATTTTTTAGGACCTATGATAAGATATCTTAGTAAAAGTGATGCAAAGGACATGATTCTCATATCCCTGTGTGCCAGAGAGAGGCAGATGCTGGAAATGCCTTACACATATATTTGAGTTACCCCCTTTAAACTGATTTGTCGAACCTAAGTAGGCAAATACGGCCGCCACCGTTATCGGGCTTAATGAAGTGAATGAACTGTATCCTTGTGATGCGGTGAATTAACTAGGGTGGAACCGCGAATGATCTTCGTCCCTTGTTGGTAGGGATAGAGGGTCTTTTTTTATTACAAAAATCCAGTCTATCCTAGATAATAAATTGGAGGAAATTAAAATGGCAGATGTAAAAATCATTTTACCTGACGGTAGTGCAAAGGAATACGCTGCTGGCACTACTCTTGGGGAAGCAGTAAAAAAATTGTCTAATAGTTTGGCTAAAAAAGTGTTAGCAGCTAATGTAAATGGAGAATTAACAGACCTTCGTGAAGAACTCGTAGATGGTTCTGAAGTAGCTTACTTAACATTCGAAGAAGATGGCGGTAAACATACTTTACGTCACACAGCTTCTCATGTTATGGCACAAGCGGTTAAACGCTTATGGCCAGAAGCAAAATTGGCTATCGGTCCTGCTATCGATAAAGGTTTCTACTATGATATCGATATGGAACATACTTTGACTCCTGAAGATTTGACTAAAATCGAAAAGGAAATGAGCCGTATTGTGAAAGAAAACTTGCCTATTACTAAATCTGTAATGTCTCGTCAAGAAGCTATCGAGTTCTTCAAATCTAAAAACGAAGATTACAAGGTGGAATTGATCGAAGACCTTCCTGAAGATGCTGTGATTTCTTGCTATGCACAAGGCGATTTTGTTGACCTTTGTGCAGGCCCTCACGTTGCATCTACTGGTAAGGTGAAAGCTTTCAAATTACAAAGCATTGCAGGTGCATACTGGCGCGGCGATGAAAAGAACAAAATGTTGCAACGTATCTACGGTACAGCATTTGAAAAGAAAGAAGAACTAGATGCATACCTTCACATGCTTGAAGAAGCGGCTAAACGCGACCACCGTAAACTTGGTAAAGAACTTGGTTTGTTCGTTATCAAAGAAGAAGGTCCTGGCTTCCCATTCTTCTTGCCAAAAGGTATGGCTCTTCGCAACGAATTGGAAAACTTCTGGCGCGAAGTACATCATGATTTTGAATATGATGAAATCCGCACACCAATCATCTTGAATAAACATTTGTGGGAAACATCTGGTCACTGGGATCATTACCGTGAAAATATGTATACTACAATCATTGATGACGAAGAATATGCAATTAAACCTATGAACTGCCCAGGCGGTATTTTAGTTTACCAAAACGAAATGCATTCCTACCGTGACTTGCCACTTCGTTATGCAGAACTTGGCTTAGTTCACCGTCATGAATTATCTGGCGCACTACACGGCTTGTTCCGCGTTCGTGCTTTCACACAAGACGATGCGCACGTATTTATGTTGCCTGAACAAATGCAATCCGAATTGATGAAAGTTATCGAATTGTTCGACCGTATCTATAGCCAATTTGGTTTGAAATATCATGTTGAATTGTCTACTAAACCAGACAATGCAATGGGTGATGATGCAATTTGGGAAGCAGCTACAGAAGCATTGCGTAACGCTATCGAAGCAAAAGGCATCGATTATGTTATCAACCCTGGTGACGGCGCGTTCTATGGTCCTAAACTCGATTACCATATCGAAGACTCCTTGGGCCGTACATGGCAATGTGGTACTATCCAATTGGATATGAATTTGCCTGAACGCTTCAACGTAGAATATATCGGTGAAGATGGTCAAAAACATCGTACTATCATGATTCACCGTGCATGCTTTGGTTCCATGGAACGTTTCATCGGTATCTTGACTGAACACTATGCTGGTGCATTCCCAACTTGGATGGCACCTGTTCAAGTGAAAGTATTACCTATCTCCGAAAAACACGTGGAATACGCTAACCAATTGGCAAAACAAATGCGCCATGACTACGTTCGCGTAGAAGTAGACGATCGCAACGAAAAAATTGGTTACAAAATTCGCCAAGCACAAATGGAAAAAGTTCCTTACATGCTCGTTGTTGGCGATAAAGAAATGGAAGACAATTCCGTTAACGTACGTAAACACGGTGGCGACGAATTGGGTACAGTTCCATTCGACGAATTCTTCAACTCCATTAAAATTGAAATTAAAGAACGCAACTAATTATATAATTATTGATATATCTGATTATTTATCTATCATTTTTTGATGGATTTAACGATATTTGGTCAATAATAATTTAGTATAAAAAATCCTCTTATATACTGGACAGTTATCTTTAGATTTTATAATCTAATAGTAGCAGTTCATATATAAGGGGATTTTTCTTTCATTATAGTAGCGGGAGAAATTATAATGAACATCTTATTATGATTAGGTGGTGACCTTGTGTGGAGAAGTCAAATTTAGCTTCAATTTTGCAACGTAAAAAGAATAAAAATCTTACGCTCGCGCATCGTCAATTATGGGGGATGATTGACTTGGTTTATAAAGATTTCTATGATAAAGAATCTAAAATCTATGATGCTGGCAATGTAACACGTGAAGAATTTTCTATTATTAAACATGTATATAAAACTAGGCATGTAGTAAATTATACGGAAATCAAAGCCTTGTTAAATAACAAACACCTTAGTCATGTGGGGTGGGTTATAAAAAATCTTGAGAAAAAAGGTTTAGTTACCACTGTAAAACATTGGAGTGACCAACGATCTCGGGATGTTATGCTAACAAAGAAAGGAGTTCGTACCTACGAACGCATATCATCAACGCATAATAAGGTAATGGGGGCCTTATTTTCTCAAATACCTAAAGAACAACGAGAACAAACAACAAGACTCTTAATTCATATACATAATAGAATGGCAAAGAAACCTATAGCTAACTTTATTGATTCGGATTATATCCAATAAAAATAAATAGAACAGGCCTGTACTAATTTGGAAAAGGTGTGAATGTGCATCTTTAGAAATAGAACAGGCCTGTTCTAATTTTGGGAAGGTGTGTATATGCGTCTCTAGAAAAAGAACAGGCCTGTACTAATTTGAGGAAGATGTGTATGTGCGCCTCTAGAAAAAGAACAGGCCTGTACTAATTTTAGGAAGGTGTGTATATGCGTCTCTAGAAAAAGAACAGGCCTGTACTAATTTTGGGAAGGTGTGTATATGCGTGTCTTTAGAAATAGAACAGGCCTGTTCTAATTTTAGGAAGGTGTATATACGATTCCAAGAAATAAAACAGGCCTGTTCTTTTTTAGGCAATCCCTATCCAGTGCCAGTATGTAAGTGCAAATACGAGCATCATTACATAGCCGATGATGGTCAAAGGAATACCTGTTGTCATGAATGTTTTTACGTCGAATGTGTCTGTACCGTAAGCCACCATACCTTGTGGTGAGTTTACTGGTAATACTAGACCAAAGCAGATGGCATATTGCATGATCATGGTTACGCCAATAGGGTTAAGTCCTTCTGCATTATGACCTACAACGATGGAGATAACGATTGGTATCATCGCTGATGAAAGGGCGGTAGCAGAGGCAAATCCTAGATGGATTACGATGAGGAACGCAGCCATGATGGCAATCAACAAGAATACCGTAGCGGATTCTAAAGAGAATGCGTTAACGAATACTTGAGCGAGCCATGTGGCTGCTTTTGTTTTAAGTAAAACTGTACCGAGACCGATACCAGCACCAAACATAACGATGGAACCCCAGTCGATGTTTGGTTGTGCGAATTTCCAATCCATAATACCAATTTTAGGAAAGAAGAATAGGGCAATCGCTATGATTGTAGTAGTTGTAGTATCGATGGAATGTAATTTACCACCTGTAGCCCACAATGCGAGTAAACCGATGGAAATACATAACAGTTTCTTTTCATCGGTGCTCATAGGACCGATTTCTTTACGCATCTTAGCGAGTTGAACATCGCCGCCAACGAGTTCTTTGAACTCTGGTTTAATTAATGCTTGTGTTAAGAAGTAGGCAATAATTACCATGATGATGGAAAATGGAGCGGCGGCAGTGAGCCAGTCAATCCAGCTAACAGATGTATTCATCTGTGTTTGCATAAATCCTACGGCCACAAGGTTTTGGGCGGCTGCCGTTTGAATCATGATGTTCCAGAACGTATCGGCTTGTACAGCGCCCACCATGAGAAGGGCCGCAACGCGGCTTTTACGTTCAATACCTAAGTTCTCAACGATACCGATGATAATCGGAGCGAGGCAGGCAATACGAGCCGTTGCACTTGGTACAAAGAAGGCTAGGATGAGGCCCGTAATGATAACGCCGAGATAAATGCGACTTACCTTGGTGCCGACGCTAGATAAAACGAGCATGGCGATTCGTCGGTCAAGACCCGTTTTACGCATAGCTACAGAGATAAACATAGCAGCACCTACAAGAATCATGGCTGGTGAAGAATAACCAGAAATGATCAGCTTTAAGGCATTGGCTGTGCCCATCGCCTTAGCAGGTGCTTCGGGATTCGGTGAGAACCCTAATAGTAGAGCGGTAAGTGCTGTAATCATGGTAGCACTTACTGGATAGGAAACAGCTGATGTCATCCACAAGATGATGGCAAAAGCGAGTACACCAATTATACGATGACCACCTGTAGATAATGTGTCCGGTGTAGGTAATAATAAAATGCCACCTAAAACCATGAAGGATAAAATAAGTCCAATATTTTGAGCAGTTGTACGTGCCTTTTGTGGAGGGGCAGTAGTTGTTACACTCATAATAAAACTCCTTTCAATTTGTGTAATACCTATTACTGTATAATAATAAATAAGGTAAACTATATAAACTAGACTATCCTATAAAGTTTACTATTCTATAAAGTACACTATATAAGCTAGACTATTCTATAAATATTATTGTATCGTATTTTCTATAGAATTAGTTATATAATTTATAAGAATATTGTATACATAAAGAGAGAGCGGTGTCAGTAAGTATACCTATATACAGAACTTATAATGTCTGTTATACTATAAGAGTTGTAATAACAAATTCATTGTTAAAAGCTCAATATTTTTTGTTGACTTTCACCAGTCAATTTGTTATTATAATTAAGTAATTTATGAAGCAGAGGCCATCCGCCACTCACCTAATACCCAGAAGTATGAGGTTAATATAGAGAACTCTATTCGGATGGTGTATGCCATCCGTTTTTTTATTCTCTTGGAGGTGAAAGCTATTAGCAAGGATACACCACGCATTAATGAAGAGATTCGTGCTCGTGAACTTCGTGTCGTAGGTCCTGAAAACGAACAAATCGGTATTATGTCTGGCCGTGAGGCGTTGGCATTGGCTGAAGAAAAGCATCTTGATCTTGTGGAAATTGCACCTAACGCTAAACCACCAGTAGCTCGCATTATGAACTACGGTAAATATCGTTATGAACAACAAAAACGCGAGAAAGAAGCGAAAAAGAAACAAAAAATCGTAACTTTAAAAGAAGTTAAGTTACGTCCACATATTGAAGACCATGACTTTTACGTAAAAATGAAAAACGCATCCAAATTCTTGGGTGAAGGTAACAAAGTAAAAGTAACCATCATGTTCCGCGGTCGTGAACTTTCTCACCCTGAACTTGGCATGGCAGTGTTGACACGTTTCGCTGAAGAACTCAAAGAAACGGCGTCTATTGAAAAAGCAGCTAAATTAGAAGGTCGTAATATGACCATGATTTTAGTAAGTAAATAGGATATTGGGAGGATTATAATTATGCCAAAAATTAAAACTCGTCGCGCAGCGGCTAAACGTTTCGCAGTAACTGGTACTGGTGAATTCAAGCGTGCAAAAGCTTTCAAAAGCCACATTCTTGAGAAAAAATCTCCAGCTCGTAAACGTAATTTACGTAAAGCTACATTGGTTGCTAAATCTGACTACAAACGCGTAGTTAAATGCTTACCATACGCTTAATCGCTAACTATTAGATTGATATATCGTAATTTAGGAGGAATATACAATGGCAAGAGTGAAAAAGGGCGTTACAGCTCATGCACGTCATAAAAAGATTTTGAAATTAGCTAAAGGTTACCGCGGTACTCGTTCTCGTTTGTTCAAAAAAGCTAACGAAACAGTAATGAAAGCGTTGTACTACGCTCGTCGTGACCGTCGTGCGAAAAAACGCGAATTCCGTCAATTGTGGATTGCTCGTATCAACGCAGCAGCTCGCATCAATGGCACAACTTACAGCCGTTTCATCGCTGGTTTGACTAAAGCAGGCGTTGAAGTTAACCGTAAAATGTTGGCTGACTTGGCAGTTAACGATGCAGCAGCATTCGCTAAACTTGTTGAAGTAGCTAAAAACGCTTAATAACATACCATAATAAATTAAGGACTCTCTTTGGAGGGTCCTTTTTTGTATGGTGAAAGCCTCCTCTAGTACGATGGTACAGAAACAATAAAAAGGAGATTTACTAGTTCATGGCGAAATACTCAGTATAGATATTTCGTTAACAAATCTCAGGTAGAGGAGGGATTAGTATGAACGTATTAAAGAAAGCTTTAGTTTTAGGGGCCGTAGGTGCTATGTTAGCCATACCAGGCTATGCAAAAGTTGTAACTGGTAGCCAATCAGATGCTAATTTAGATTTAAAATATCCTTTGGTATATACTGATTCTGCTTATGCTCAACAAGCGATTAATACAGATATCGCAAACTATGTGCTAGAAGCAAAGGATATGTATTACAACCAACATATTTATAAGGTGGCTCAAAATTATAAGGTAACCTATGAAGATAGCCAAGTTGTTTCCATTCTATTGACGACCTATCATTACTATGCCGGTGCCGTTCATGGTATGACTAATACCAGAGGACTTGTATATAATAAAATAACAGGTCAACGTGTTCCTCTATACAATTATGTAAAAATCGCTAATGCAGAACAGTTGGACAGAGGATTACGATCTTATGTATTAGATTACTACACAGGTTCCCATACAAAGAGCCGTATTCCTCAAGGCTGGAGTGTAAAATATGTAACTGATAACTACTGCCTACGCGGTAAGGGGAACATCGATCTAGTTTACCAACCATATGAATTAGGACCTTATTCTAATGGCACTACCTATATTGGATTTACACCGCAATCCATTGAATACTTTAACCGTATGAACTCGTAATAAAGGTGGCGTTATATTGTATGTAACATTATTAATGATACCCATTGGGCTGTTCTTACTGGTGACTAGCCTTCGGTATATGGTGAAGATTTTTACTATCTCGGCTATACATGATATGCCCTATAGAACGGATAAAGGTGTTTTTACCATTGAAACAGCTGGTCGCTATGGGGTATGGCTTAATGGTAATCGATTTAAAAAATCTCCCTTAGGGATGTTTGGATTGCAGCTGATTAACTGTGAAACAGAAAAGGAAGTCTCATTAAGAACTAGCTATATACCCGCTAGCGTAACTAAAGTAATCGATGCACGCCTCGAGCTTTATACATTTCATGCTAAGCCGGGGACATATCAGATCGTATTTAACGATAACCCTAGTCCGATGGCTAAGATCTTAGGCACCATTAGTCGATTTTTGATGGGTGGTAATGATGATTATAGCTCCTATTCCATCAGAATCTATCCACATCAATCTATGATCTATTCGTTCCTTAGCATATGGGGGTTTATATTTGGAATTATGGCCGTGATGTGGGGAATAGCAGGATTAGTTATACATTGATAAATTTAAGATACTTTGAATTTTGTATTTTTGCTATATAACGTAAAGTATGTTATATTTTAGATACAAAGTGAGCCATCAACGTGTAGCTAGCGTTAGGCCCATCTACAAAATTGCAAATTTAGAATGCGCCTAACGTGTAAGCACTGTGAATGCTTTTATAAGTTAGGCGTTTTATCTAAATTAAAACATAAAAGCCTATAGCACGAAAATCGTACTATAGGCTTCTGTCATGTCTAATATCTTATCTTCTGTATCCGCCGCATCCTCTAGTATTAGAATTTGGACCGCAATAGTTTTGGTTGCTATTGTTACATGGTGCATAGTTAGCATTGTTATTGCAGTTGTATTGTGTGTTAGTATTGCAATTGTACTGAGAATTATTGCATACATAATCATAAGCAAATCCTGTGGACACTACAGCAGTCACGGCTAAAGCAGTCATGATGAGTATACGTTTTGTAAATTTCATAAGTATCATCTCCTTATTTCTATATTTATATTATACTACTATGAGTCAAACGAAATATGATATTCTATATATATACTATTTGAGAGAGTTTATGTGAAAGGAAGCGTTATTATGATGAAACGTGTATTGATGGCTACGCTTTGTTTAAGTTGTGTTACATTGGGTGGTCATGCAATTGATATTAATATACCTGGCGCAGATCCAACTGTATCAAAGGATGCGTATCAGAATTATCGCAAGACTGATGCGGATGCGCAGCAAATGGAACGGGATGTTGAAAAGGATATAAAAACATATATGCCTAAACAAGTAGTAGGTGATGGTACTATAGATTTAAATGATATCATTTATTCAAATCGTGAGTTGAACCATGCATTAGATTTTTCTTCATCAATATTTATTTTGAAAGAGGATGGAGCCAATGTAAAATTCACCATGCCTTATTCGAGTCGATATGGGAATACTGAGAAGATTGCAGATGGTACACCTGCTTTCAGAAATGCAATGATTATGAGCCCCGACGGTATGATGGCTTATGAATTACGTCATCAACCAGCAGGCAATAATTGGGAGGATAGTAAGATTCCTTATAGCAAATTGACTGTTGATGATATGAAAGCTATCGCAGAGAAAACAGCTGGCGTATTTCGTGGTGATGACCATTCATTATATGCTGGTAAATTTACGTATCCTACGGTTGAAAAAGCGACATGGGATGTCACGTATGCTAAGGATGCACCAATGGTGGGGAGTCTTAATTTTACAATGAAGAATACACCGACGATTTCGTATCATGTGGGTTATAATTTTATGCCTAGAAAACAGTTTAACGTGTTAAAAACTCAAGGTGTTGATAAGACTAAAGACATGATAATGTCTCCGTTGGTAAACTATGTATTACCATCCATTGAACCAGCGAAGGATATACTTTCAAAAAGCAAAGCATTAACAATTAATAATTTTACATTCTTAACGCTAAAAACAAGTAAAATGATACGGGAAGATAAGAATGATTCGTACATGTATGTATACGATAGCGATCAGTATAGAGAAGGTATCATGGTGATGCCAGTTGAGGCTGAAGATATACAACATCCAGAGAAGATTTTTCCTAAAGCCGTACGCAGTATTATCCTAACTGACAAGTATTCGATGCATCAACCAATCCAATTTGCTACCGTATGGAATGATGCTATGTCATCCGTATATATGCAAATTAAGCGTCCTAAAACAACGATTTATATGTTAATATCTCATGATAAGCAATACGTATACAATCACTTTATTATGACCTATAATACTAGTTCTTTGGTCGAAAAAGATTTGCGAGATATTGTGCAATATGTAGACACTAAAAACAATAAGGACTACTATAACACATTCCAAAGTGGGCTTGGGGCTAAGATGCCAAAAGACATGGCGACGGTTGATATTAAGAATACGAAATAATAGATAAGGTAAGGAAGCTAAAAATACCTTGTGAAGTAACTCTTACCATGGGTTAGATTTTTTTATGTAACTATAGGCTCTCTATTGCGAGGCATATACCTTGTGATAGAGGGCTTTTTGTGTGTGATGAAAGTTAAAAAAGATTTCTATTTTTCTAGAAAATATCTTTATTTCTTATGCTAAAAGACGTATACTATAGATAATAACATAGAACATATATTTGTATTTAAAGAGAGGAGGAAGATGTATGAGTGATGATGTAAAGATATTTGAAGGTAGTCAAATTCGTTCTGTGTGGGATAATGAAAGGGAAGAGTGGTATTTTAGTGTAGTTGATGTGATAGGTTCTCTGACTGAAAGCAATAATCCGCGTGACTATTGGTATCGTGTGAAAAAACGTATGTCAGAAGAAGAACGAAGTGAGTTGTCGACATTTTGTCGACAACTGAAACTTAAGTCGACAGATGGTAAGTCATATAAGACTGATGTAGCTGATATGCAAGGTATTTTTCGTATAATCCAATCTGTGCCTTCTCCTAAAGCGGAACCGTTTAAAATGTGGTTGGCCGAAGTTGGTAAAGAGCGTATTGATGAAATCATTGACCCAGAGCTAACTATAGATAGAGCCTTAGAAGGATATGCTAGAAAAGGATATAGCCGAGAATGGATTAATCAACGATTACAGGCCATTCAGGTTCGTAAAGAATTAACCGATACTTGGCAAGATCATGGTGTTAAAGCTGGTAATGAATATGCTATCCTAACGAATGAAATCTCTAAAGCTTGGTCTGGAATGACGACTAGAGAATATAAGGACTTTAAGGGGCTAAAAAAAGAAAATCTACGAGATAATATGTCTACTACAGAACTTATCTTAAATATGTTAGCCGAAACGGCTACAAAGGATATTGCGGAGGCAACTAATCCGCAAGGATTAGACGAGAATAAACAGGTTGCTCAAGATGGTGGTTCTATTGCGGGTGATGCACGTAAATCTATTGAAGCTAGAACTGGTAAACCTGTTATTACATCTAAAAATGCTATTGATTTAGGACGATTAATTAGTGATGTGGTGAAACATGATAGATGAACGACTTGAACGAATGAAACGAAAACATAATTGTAGAGTGTATTTTGATGCAGATTCTTTTCAGATATCTGATTGTACTGTAGCACCAGTACACGATATACCTGATGTAATATATGAAAATCAGGAGTTTGATTTTTATGTTGAGTCTACCTATGATGTATATCTGCTTCGCATCATACATAGTCATGATTGTGTTGTAAGTATTTATCCTGCAAAAGTGGATGGCATTATATATATCGTAAGTTCTATACCTGTGTCTAAAGATAATTTCAAAGAGACTATTCAAAAGATTTTACATGCGTTGGAGACATATGGTTTTCCGAAATTGAAGAATCCTAAAAGTAGTATTACATTTAATATATAGTGATGAAATAGGTCGTAAAGAAAATAATACCACATCATATAGGAATTTTTTGTCCCGTATGATGTGGTATTTTATTTATATATGATTCATGGGGGGGCTTATGTTATGTCCTATAACCCCTATTTTAAAATAAAAGTAAGAATGGATACTGCTAGAGACAATATAGCGATGATGAGCATTACTTTTTCATAATTGTTCATAGCATCACCACCTTTCGGTGATGAGCTTAACTCACGTTGATGACTCTAGGTTCAGTATAAATAAGTGTCGACAATTTGTCGACACTTATTTAACCTTGTTTATGTTAATGTGCTATAGAGTTATGTATACTTATAGATGATAAAAGCCTATAGTACGAAAATCGTACTATAGGCTTCTGTCATGTTTAATATATTATCTTCTATATCCGCCACATCCTCTAGTATTAGAGTTTGGACCGCAATAGTTTTGGTTGTTATTGTTACATGGTGCATAGTTAGCATTGTTATTGCAGTTGTATTGTGTGTTAGTATTGCAATTGTACTGAGAATTATTGCATACATAATCATAAGCAAATCCTGTGGACACTACAGCAGTCACGGCTAAAGCAGTCATGATGAGTATACGTTTAGTAAATTTCATAGTAATCACCTCCTAGTTTTTATACTTACATTATACTACTATAAGTCAAACGAAATATGATATTCTATACATATATACTATTTGAGAGAATTTATGTGAGAGGAAGATTTTTCCTAAAACTGTACGAGGTATGATTCTAACTGATTAGTATTTTGTGCAACAACTAATCTATAACACACTCTCAAGCGGGCTTGAGGCTAAGATGCCGAAAGAAATGGTGCATTTGATATTAAGAATACGAGGCAGGTAGCTTTTTGTTTAGTAGGAAGGAGAAACTATGCGGTATTATAAATTTTTATTATTATCAATATTTTTAGCTTTTAGTAGTTCCCCCGTATTAGCAACGGATGCGTTTACTATGCAAGGATCATGGGTGTCTAAGAGTGGTAATTATTTACATGTAGATTCACATTATTTAGGTAAATCACATTATACTATTAAAGATATAAATCATATAAATGGAAAAACTTATATTAGAGTTTCTTTGATTGGTGGGCGATATATTAATCAAATTACTATAGCCGATGATAATCCTAATTATATGATTATTGAAAACGAATCTACTCATACTTTTGTAGAGTATTCCAGAATATAATGACGTAAAATTTATTTAAAAGAGTTAAGGGGGAAAAGATTTAAATGAGGAAATTTTTATTAGCGTTACTGGTTATCAGTATAACAGCTTTTGGTTCCTAGGTAAGAACATCTGAGTTAGTAGATAAAGGTGAAGGATATGGCTCTTATAATGGTTGGGTTGTTGCAGATATGTCAATAAATGATGGTGATGTATCAGAAGTAGCATCCTATTCTATGCGTATATTTAAGGACTATGGTTTAGTTCCTGTCGCTTACTGTGCATCTGGAGGTAGTCATTTAGGCACTTATTATACTTTTTATGTAAACCCATATCATGATTCATTAATTATTGGGAGGGAAGCTGGCGTAGCCTCTCATGCTAATCCGTTTGATGCAGAGTCTAAATCCTTTAGTAAATCTGGAGTGTTTGTTCGTTATACAGATATGCAAGCTAATCAGGATCTATATAGAAAAATAATTAATGTAGCTAAAGCTGAATTTATAAAATATCAACAAATGATGAAATAGGATATGCATTTTTAAAAATTACATTTGCTTTTATATGAATTACACTGTATACTTTAATTAAAAGATGTGCGGTGTAATTTTTTTAAATGCAAAAATAAAGGTAAAATGAAAAAACAAAGAAAGAGGTGACATAATGTATATTCAAAATGTATTTCATAGTAATACGGGTATATCACAGTATCGCATTGAAGAAAGCAATAGTCCTGATGCGAAGGTATATACTTTGTATGGGCAGAATGAATTATATGAGGATTTATATGGTGTACCTGGGGCTATGAGTGATCGGAAACAGATAAAAGTAGATGGAATGGGGCCTGGTGCTATTGCTAAAGAAGGTGATTTATTATTTAGCACAATTTCTGGTGAAGCTACAATAGTAAGTGCGGAACACGATGGCTATGTATTTACACAAAATTATGCTCGTATGGAGCCTATGAGTAGGTTAGTAGATAGAAAGTATATGGCATATTTGATTAATGAAAATCAATCGATTAAACGTCAGTTTAAACAAAATTTACAAGGTAGTCAGGTGATACGATATAGTTTAAAACTATTGAAAGAAATTGCGCTACCAGAATTACCATCAATAGAGATTCAACGGGTGATAGGGGATATATACTTTAAGCAATTATTATTGCGGTCATTAAGACAACGGGTAGCCGAGAATACATATCGTTTATCAATTGCTATGTTACAGGGAGTGGAGTAAATGACAGAACTAGAATTTGAACGTCAGCTAATTGAACAATTATCGTCAGGAATTATTAGTAGTACAGCTAACCAAATGGGAGACACTACAGCTCCATACGGTAATATGAAGGTGTTTAAAAGCAAATTATGGAAGTATGAGCCAACAATTAAAACGACTGAAGACTTGTGGGAAAACTTTCGGTCTATTTTATATCAATTGAATCAAAATCAATTGACGCAACCATTAAGTGATACAGAGTTTAAACAGGTTCAAAAGGTTATTAATGAACTTTATACACCATATCAAGCGGGTCAATTTTTATATGGTATTAATGGCGTATCTCAAGTAGAAGTAGATCTTGATGATGGACGTCATGTATTTTTGACGGTATTTGATCAAAAACAAATTGGAGCAGGTAATACAGTATACCAAGTGGTAAGTCAAATTAAGCGAGACCCACAAATTGCGGGTCGTCCAGAACGTCGTTTTGATACTACACTACTTATTAATGGTTTACCAATCATTCAAATTGAGGAAAAATCTGTTAAACATTCTGTTGATGAAGCATTGAACCAAATGCATCAATATATTCAAGAGAAACAGTATAGTGATATTTTCTCAACAGTTCAAATTCTAGTAGCTATGACGCCTAATCGAATTAAATATATGGCGAATACAACGGCGGAGTTATTCAATAAGGACTTTGCATTTGAATGGCAAAATCCTAATGATAATAAGGTGGTTCGTAACTGGACTACTTTTGCTGATATGTTCCTTAGTATTCCAATGGCGCACCAAATGTCTACATTGTTTACTATTCTTGACGGCACTAAGAATAAACAAATGCTTAAGGTTATGCGCCCTTATCAGGTATATGCTACAAAGGCCGTTTTGAATGAGCTGAAACGTGCAGACTTTGATTTACCTATCAATAAATTAGGTTATGTATGGCATACCACTGGATCTGGTAAGACTATCACTAGCTTTAAAACAGCATGGTTAGCTAGCCGTATGCCTAATGTAGATAAGGTTATCTTTGTTGTAGACCGTATTGCACTAACTAAACAAACAGAAGATAACTATAAAGCGTATGACCCTGAAGGATCTATTGATGATGGGGGTAAAGAGTATAACAATGTAAGTGGTACGTTAAATACAGATGCCTTAGAGCGTAAATTGAACAAAAGTGGTTACGGAATTATCGTTACATCTGTACAAAAGTTAAATACTCTTATTAAACGCAAAAATTTTGTGGTACCTAAGAAAAAATTTGTATTCATCGTCGATGAGGCTCATCGTTCCACTGGTGGTGAAAGCTTTGAAGAATTGCAAAAGATCTTTAAAGGCGCCGCATGGGTTGGGTATACTGGAACACCAATGTTTGACGAAGTAGTTGGTAAAAAAGGTACTAAGACTCATGAAGTATTTGGTAAATTACTCCATGCTTATACAATTCGCGAAGCGATTGCCGATAAAAATGTGTTAGGGTTCAAGGTAGATTTTGAAACGACTATCGCCGAAGATCAAATGAAACAAGAGTACCTACCTAAATTCTATAAGGCACAGCATCCTGATTGGAATGAACAAGACATTGAACGTAAAATCGCTAATCTTACCGATAATGATATGGATGATATGATTGAACCTAGTTTCTATGATAATAATCCTAATCATGTACAATTAGTTGTGGAAGATATCTTTAAAAATTGGCGTAACCGTTCTAATGATGGTGCTTATAATGCTATGCTTACAACACATGTAGGTGGTAACCGTCCAAGTACGCCGATGGCATTGATGTACTTTGATGAATTTGAACGTGTTAATCAAGAACGCGAAGCACAAGGTTTACCTACGCTGAAAGTTGGCGTTACGTTTAGCATGAGTACGAATAATAGTGATAACCAGTTAACAACAAATGATGGTTTATTACGAGCAATGAATCATTATAATAAGATGTTTGGCACAAACTTTGGATTAGATGATGTATCAGGATATACACAAGATTTGACAACACGATTAAATCGAACTGCAGAAGATGGGCAATATTTAGATATTGTTATTGTTGTGGACCAACTATTAACAGGTTTTGATGCTCCTAAAATGAATACGCTATATGTAGACCGTACATTGAAAGATGCATTATTAATTCAGGCTTATTCGAGAACAAATCGTATTGCTGATAATCAAGGTAAACCTTGGGGGCGTATTGTTAATTATAGATGGCCGGCTAAGAACGAAGAGCTCATGAATCGTGCGTTAAGTATCTATGCTAATAAAGCTTCCGCTGATGTACAAGAAACATTGATAGATACAAAAAAATTAGTAGATGCTGGTGTTTTAGCAAAATCTTTCAAAGAGCAATTTGAAGAGGTCAAACATGTAGTAGATCAATTAGCGGATATTACAGATACTTTCACAGAAGTACCAGCGAGTGAAGCGAAACAAGAAGAAATGTTTAATCTCATGCGTAACTATAGTTCGGGAATGTCTAAATTAAAACAATATGACCCAGAAACGGTTAATGGTGAGGATATTGGTTTTGACTATGATAATCCGGATGAACTTGTTACATTACTTGGTATGACACCTGAACAGGAGGAAATACTAACGACATCTTTATATAACGATTTAAAAGAACGGATTGCAGAAATACATGATGTACCTGTCGCACAAATTGAATTACGCATGATTCACGTGAAAGATGTTAGTGTCAATTATGATTATTTAACTGAATTGGTAGAAGCATTGATGAATGCAGTGCATGAGGATCGGATGGATGCAGCCGCTGACTATCGTGATAAGATTAGTGATTTTGCTATGGCCTTGGAAGACCGTCAATATGCAAAACAAATTAATAATGCTGCTGATGCAATTTATAGCGGTAACTATCCTCCTGAAGGTCATGAAGTAACGTATCCAGTTCAATTAAAATCTAGTTTGGATATTATACATGATGCTAATACCATGATTGTGAAAGATAATATCTTTGATTTTCGTTTAAAATGGGGCATTATTGATGTTATTAGTAATGATGAAATTTTAGAATTATTTGGACGCCATACTGCAGGTAAACAAGACCTTGATGGTACGGGTCGAATTAGTCAACTAAAGAAAGATGCGCGTAAAGAATACCAAGTTAAGGCACAAGATAAAGAAGTGGCTGAACTTAATAAGATTACATATGGCAATGAATTAGTTGCTGCATTATATAAATTTGCGGATTCTTATGTTAACGAAAGGTAGTGTTAGCATGGTAAAAGGAAAGAGGGGTTGCGATGAGTAAGGAAAAACGGAGAGTACCTAAGTTACGTTTCCCTGGATTTACGGAAGATTGGGAACAGCGTAAGTTTAAAGACTTATTTATAGAGCGGCGTGAAAAAACAATTAGAGAAAATGAAGAAACTTTATTGTCTTGTGCTATTACAGGTATTTATTTAAACTCTGAGTTGTTTTCTCATTTTAGAGGTTCCTCCACTATAGGTTATCTTAAAATTAAGAAATATGATTTAATATTGTCTGCTCAAAATTTGCATCTTGGCAATGCTAATATTAATCTATCTTTTGATAAAGGCATGATTTCACCGGCTTATAAAGTATTTGAATTGAAAAGTATTGATCCATATTTTATAAATGCATGGGTAAAGAAAGATTCAACTAAGAATTTCTTTTTAAAAGCAACCACTGAAGGTGCAAGTCAGTGTCGAAAGAATATAGAGTGGGATGTATTATTAAATCAAGAAATACCAGTTCCTAATAAATTAGAACAGAGAACGATTGGTAGATTTATCAATAATATTGATATGATTATTACCCTTCATCAGCGTAAGCTTGAACACTTAAATTTGAAGAAAAAAGCGTTACTTCAGAAACTTTTTCCGAAAAATGGAGAGCGTTATCCAGAACTTCGTTTTCCAGGATTTACTGATGCTTGGGAACAGCGTAAGTTGGGGGATTACTTAATTCCGTATACAGAAATAACTACACAAAATAATCAATATCCAGTATTAACATCTTCTCGAAAAGGTCTATTTTTTCAAACGGACTATTATGATGGCAATCAAATCGCATCTAAGGATAATACAGGTTACAATATAGTACCATATGGTTATTTTACATATCGTCATATGAGTGATGATGAAATTTTTCATTTTAATATAAACTATATTGTTGATAAAGGGATTGTTAGTACACTATATCCCGTGTTTACGACTAAAAATTTAAATTCTAATTTTTTACAACTTCAGTTAAACTATGGCAATGAGTTTAGAAAATATGCGGTTCTACTTAAGCAAGGTGGATCACGTACCTATATGTATTTTAATAAACTAAAGAATTTAAATCTTACTATTTCTACTTCAATCGGTGAACAAGAAATAATAGCAAAGTTTTTCATATTGTTTGAAAAACTTATTACCCTTCATCAGCGTAAGTTAGAGCACTTACAATTACAGAAAAAAGCATTACTTCAACAAATGTTTGTATAAATAAAGGAGATTTCGTATGGCTGAATCAAAAGCGCAGAATATTTCTAGCCAATTATGGGCTATTGCCAATGATTTACGTGGCACAATGGATGCTAGTTCTTTTAAAGACTATATTCTTTCATTTTTATTCTATAAATATCTTTCGATACATCAAGAAGAATACCTTGTCAATAATGATTTAGTTGATATTTCTGGTGGTAAATCTGTTAATGGAGCATATAAAGAACTTGTTGAAGAGGCCGGCTTAGAGGATTGCTTAATCGATATTGCGGGTACATTAGGATATGCTATTAATCCAGAGGATACATGGGCTTCTTTAATTGAAAACGTTCATAATGGATCTGTTGTTCCTAGCGATTATCAACGGTTATTTGAAAATTTTAATAAGAATGCTGAAATAAATGAAGCAGCAGCTGCTGATTTTAGAGGTATCTTTAATTATGTTAATCTTGGTGATTCTGGGTTAGGTTCAACAATAGCTGGTAGAACTAAAACCTTAAATGCGGTTGTAACAAAAATAGATGAAATCGAGTACAAAGATGAAGGCGGTAGAGATATTCTTGGTGAAATCTATGAATACTTAATTGGTAAATTTGCAGCTAATGCAGGTAAAAAAGGTGGAGAATTCTATACACCTCATGAAGTTAGTCAAATATTAGCTAAAATTGTAACAGGTAATATAAAATCTCAACATGATACTTTCACAGTCTATGACCCTACGATGGGATCTGGTTCATTATTATTAACAGTTCGAAATGAAACTCCTGATGGAAATCGGCAAGGTGCAGTTAGCTTTTACGGTCAAGAATTAAATACAGTTACATATAACTTGGCGCGTATGAACTTGATGATGCATGGTGTCACTTATAATAATATGACGTTGAATAATGCGGATACTCTTGAAAGCGATTGGCCAGATGGTCCAGACCGTGATGGTATTGATAGACCACGTTCATTTGATGCTGTTGTTGCAAATCCTCCATATTCTGCTAAATGGGACAATAATGAAAGTAAACTTAAAGATCCACGTTTTAGTGAATATGGTAAATTAGCACCAGCATCTAAAGCAGACTACGCTTTCATATTACATAGTTTGTATCATCTAAATAATGAGGGTACGATGGCAATCGTTCTACCTCATGGTGTTCTATTCCGTGGTGCTGCAGAGGGTAAAATACGTCAAACTATTATTGAAAAGAATTATCTTGACGCGGTGATTGGTTTGCCTGCTAACTTATTTTATGGTACAAGCATTCCTACAACGATTCTTGTATTTAAGAAAAATCGTACGAATCGGGATATACTGTTTATTGATGCAAGCAATGAATTCGAAAAAGGTAAAAACCAAAATAATTTAAGTGATGAAAATATTACTAAAATTATTGAAACATACCGTAATAGACAAGACGTTGATAAATATGCACACGTTGCATCTATTGAAGAAATCAAAGAAAACGACTATAACCTAAATATTCCACGCTATGTCGATACATTTGAGGAAGAAGAAGAAATTGATCTTGATGAAATCAACCGTATGATTGAACAAGATAATCAAGAAATTGCAAAACTTGAAAAAGAAATAGCCGAACAATTAGCCCTATTAGGCGTCAAAATGTAAGGAAAAGAGGTAGAAAAGAACGAATAGGACTTTTCTACCTCTTTTGAGCTTCTTGGGAACAGCGTAAGGTTAATGAAATATTTAAAGTTACAAGAGGACAAGTACTTGCTGCTTCATTAACTACTCCAGAGAAAAATAGGGGAAATATTTATCCTGTGTATTCTTCACAAACAATAGACAATGGATTGTTGGGATATTATTCAGAATACTTATTTGAGAATGCCATAACGTGGACTACAGATGGAGCAAATGCAGGTACGGTAAATTTTAGACCTGGTCGATTTTATAGTACAAATGTTAATGGTGTTCTCATTAATAAAAATGGATATGCCTGTTATGCAGTGAGTGAAATTATAAACAAAGTTGCATATAAATATGTTTCTAAAGTAGGCAATCCTAAATTAATGAATAATGTAATGGCTGAAATTAATATCATGATTACTCCTAATATTGATGAACTAAAACAAATATCAAAGTTAATAGAAGCATATAATCAATATATTACCCTTCATCAGCAAGAGCCATTTCTATGTGGGAACAGCGTAAATGGTGGGGTAGAATTATGTTAACAATAGAGGAAAAATCCGAACTATTTTATATTTATTATGAAAAATGGATACACATATATAAGGAAGGGGCTATTCGTGATGTAACAATGCGAAAATATGAGATAACGTTATTATGGTTAAAGCGATTAGTACCTAATCTTAGGCTTTCACAATTAAATAGAATATCATATCAACAATTATTAAATGATTATGCTGAGTTTCATGAACGGCAAACAACAATGGACTTTCATCATCAAATAAAGGCTGCCATATTAGATGCTGTGGATGAAGGTTTAATTGATAGAGATCCAACGCGAAAGGCTATTATTAAAGGTAGATCACCGAGAATTAAGAAGATTAAATATCTGAATCAGTTTGAATTACATACATTATTAGTGAACTTGACGCTGACATCAGAAATTAATTGGGATTGGTTGATATTGATAATTGCAAAAACAGGTATGCGATTTTCCGAAGCTTTAGCATTAACACCGAAGGATTTTGATTTTTCACATCAGTCACTAATCGTGGATAAGACTTGGGACTATAAAGGTACAGGAGGATTTTTACCAACTAAGAATCGCTCATCTGTAAGAAAAATACAGCTAGATTGGCAGACGATTATAAAGTTTTCAGAACTAATTAAAGGCTTACCAGATGATAAGCCTATATTTGTGAAAGGACGAGTATTCAATTCGACAATAAATGGTGTATTAGAAAGGTATTGTAAAAAGTTAGGAATACCAGTCATATCGATTCATGGATTACGACATACACATGCTTCGTTATTACTTTTTGCAGGTGTGTCGATTGCAAGCGTAGCAAGAAGGTTAGGCCATGCAAGTATGACAACAACACAGAAAACATATATACATATAATTCAAGAAATGGAAAATAGAGATATTGATCTGGTGATGCGGTCGATGGCTGGATTAGCTTGAGGATTATTTTGTAGAAATGGCTTTTACTGATGAAGGGTAATAGTTTGATCTAATGAGAAAAATAACTTACCTATTTTTTCCTGTTCAGGAATCGATGGTTGCTTTACTATTACCTTATTAATTTCATTCTTATTAATCTTTTTAGGAAATGCAATATGTAAAGTTCGTCTCCAAATTTCTGATTGTACTGATGATGAACCTAATAATGCTAGTAGGAATAAAGAATTTATATTCTTAGGTTTTAGTAATGCAAGACTTACATAATAAGCCCGCTTTATTTCATCTAAAATTACATTCGCACTACCAACATCACCTATACGTGTTAATAGAATATCACCATACTCTGGAAAAACTTTAAATTCACTCTTAAAATCTTCCTCAGTAATATACTTATTTGATTCTAATGTTTCAATATCTTCTACACTAACAAACATCACACCACTATTTGTATATCTTGGTGTCTGATGTGTACCATCGTATACATTACAAACTTCGTCTAACTTACGCTGTTCCCAAGTAAATTCATATAGTTTGGAAAAAGTTGTTCGTTATGTATTTATTCTATTATTTAATATAAAATAAATACATAATGAAGAGATAAATTATATTTTCCATAGTGAGTTATATGAAAAGGAGATTTAATAGTGAATAGCTCTGTAAAATCAACTGAGACTATATGTTACCATTAAAAATAGGAAATCAACCTTTTTTCTGCGATTTTGCTTGGTAATTTAATCATAAAGAAGATGTTTTTTTTCAATTGATTGAGAACAGTTTAAACAAAATATATTACACTGCTGTATAATATATTAGTAAATAATTGTTAGAATATGTAATCATTTATATAGTAATTCTATAAATGTTTTAATAGCAAATAAAGGAGGATATGGATGAAGTCTATTGATTTTAAAATTTTAGCACAAAAATATGGACTAACTATTGATGAAATAATGTCAACTTTAACTATGGAAGTTGGTTTAACAAAAGATGGGATATATAATTTATCTGATGCAGACTTTAAACGTATAATAAGAAAATTAGGTAAAAATAAAAGGCTTAATAATCAAAATCGATCAAATTTAAAGTGTATAGAGATAAAAGGGTTATTCGGAAAATATAACTATAAAATTAATTTTGAACGAGCAGTATCAATACTTGTTAGTGAAAATGGCGCAGGAAAAACGTCTATATTAAATATTTTAGTGGCAATATTTAATGCTGATGTTAAAAGATTAGTAAATATTAAATTCGATTCTGTAACTGTATATATTAGGGGAGAAAATATACCTGTGGTTATCAGTCGAGATGAATGTGTTAATTTGAGAGATAATAGAGAAGCCAATAGCTTGATTATGGAAATTGTAGATCTGTTACCAACTGGACCAGCACGTAAATTCATACACTCTTTTTTCTTTGAATCTAAAATAGATTATTTATTAGTAGACAATATCATTGAAACAATGGCAATTGATAACATATTAATTGAAAAATTAGTTGAGCTTCTAAACAGGTTAAAGTATTTACAATTTCCAACTTGGTTCGATAAAATGTACAAATTGCAAAATATGTTAGATTCACGAATGATATTTTATCCAACATATAGGCGGATTGAAAGTAGTGCAAGTAAGTTATTTTCGAATAATAATGTTAGAGAGATATTAGGGAATTCTGAAGAACTTGTTTTTGGAATGTCTGATGTAAAATGCAAAATCAAAGATTTATTAGATCAATTAAAACAAGATACAAGTAAAGCATATGTTGATATGAGTGTTAAAATTATAAAGGAGCTAACTAATAAAAATAATATCAATAGTGGAGATATTATTTTTAATGATATATTAGATGAAATAGATAGTCGTAAAACAGAAGTAATTTTAAATAGACTTGGTGTGAATCAAGACGATATTGTTTTAGATATTCAAAACAAATTTAATTCTTCTAACAGCAACAATAATTATGAGATAAAAATGTATTTTTTAAAATATTATTTAAATAAATTGTCGGAAATTTATGATCAACAAAACCCTCTGAATCAGAGATTAAGAAACTTTGTTAGAGTATGTTCAAAATATTTAGGTTATAAGACCATTATATATAATGAAGCGGATTTAAAAGTTGAGATTATGGATGGAGATAATAAAAGAATAAGTTTTGAAGATTTATCATCAGGGGAAAAGCAGATTGTTTCAATTTTTTCTAAGGTTTATTTGGAATTAATAACGCCATGTATCTTTATTATTGATGAACCAGAAATATCAATTTCTATTAAGTGGCAAAGGAGTATTTTGAAAGATATTTATGAGTCTGGGAAAGTTAACTTATTGATTGCAACAACTCATTCTCCATTTATATTTGATAATGAATATGATGAATATACAAGAGGTTTAGAAACTTATTTGGAGGAATAAATGTGTATTGTTGATGAACTAAGATTAGCTAGGTCTAATGCAATGACTTCATATATGGATTTTATTCAGGTCAAAAACTCATATGATATTATCATTTTTTGTGAAGGTATAGATGATATGTTATATTATGAACGTATTATTAAATGTAGAGCTCACGGATATAGTTATATATCCATAGATTGTCATGGTAAAAGCAATGTTGTATATGTAGAAAAGAAAATAAAGGAAGAAAAGTTAGGTAAAAAAATATTATATTTTTTTGTTGATAAGGATTTTGATGAGAATGATTTTTCGCTTGATATTTACGTTACACCTACTTATTCAATAGAGAATTTATATTTTACTGATAGCGCTATAAAAGATTTTTTACTTCAAATAATGCATATTTCTCATAGTGATCCAAATGAGTTGGTGGATCTGGACAATGTCCATAAATATCTTATAATGGCTAGAAATAATAGTTTAAATGATATTCTAGAAGCGAATGCTATTTATTCATTACAAAAAAAGAAGTCCATAAATTGTAAACCAGAAGATCAGGTTAATTTAGAAGGTTTAAAAGAATATAGTGATATTAAGGACAAGAGTCGAGAGGAAATTATTAGAAAAATTAGAAACCTAAAAGAAATGAGTGAAGATGAGATTACAGCAGAGTGTAGTAAATTATCAGCAGATTTGGTAGGAAATATTAGAGGAAAATATATTCTAGAAATTATGAAAAAACACTATTCTCATGTGGTGGAAGAATTAAACTATAGGCCTGATAGAAAGTTTTATAAATATATTAAACCAAATCCTTCTAAAAGATATCCTGTTAGTTTTCATCCAGAAAGTGAAAATCTTTTGAGGAGCTTAAGTATAGTTTCAGAGATTCCTAAAAATTTAATTGAATATATTGATAGAAAAATAGCAACATAGAAATCCAAAATAGTTTCTAAATATCTGATTTTTTGCTAGGAATCCTCGTATATAATCTAGACTTATTGAATAGTTCGCGCGGTCAAAAAATGCATTAGTGTTGTTTTCTATAATGATTACTTTTTTAGGAAGATTAGATTGCGATCTATTAATTGTAATTATGAATCTAAAAAAATTTACATGGTGTATGATAATTAGAGTTTTGAGCATATTAAATGGAGCTGTAAATATCATGTAGTTTTACATAAAAATATAGCTAAAATTTTGGGAGGGCAAAAGTGATTTGAATTTGGAGATAATAATTCGTAAATTATGTAGATGGAAAGGTATGGATTTTTCTATAGATGTATATTTAGATTTAGATTCATATATTAGTAATGATTTTGTCTAAAATGTCAGTATTATCATATATGTAATTTCTAAATGGTAAAAGTAGTTTAATAATACACAAGAAATGGTTGAATTAGAAATTTTGATATCGCGAGTTATAATTTTGGTATTGAGGATATTGTATTAATATAGTCGGTAAAAGTGAGAAAAAAGATAATGGAGTATATTTTAAATCTATTAAATCAAGATGTGATATCAGAATTATTAGTTTTAGACTTTTAGATTACATTTAATAGGTAGTTAGTACTAGATTTATAGATGATGGATAAATATGTATTTTTCACCACACATGAGAATATTTACATTATGAGAGCAAAATATATTACCTTAATCCCTATATTTGTCTTAGCTTTCACAATAAATATTAACGCAGTAGATGTCCAAGTCCCAACGGGGAATCGTTCTTTGCCTGGTGCTGATTCAAGTATTCCTGAAAATGCATATGAGATTTATACTACGGGTGGTCAGCAACACGAGTCTACCGTTGTGTTAGTCCATGATAGAAAAAATAGTTTTAAATTTACTGTCCCTGAGGGTAGTTTCGGTGGTCAGTATAAGCTTGAAGAAGGTAAAAACAATAGAGGGTTTGGGATTATATCTACTGAAAATGGTGTTCTGTTGTATAAGGCTCAGCAAAGTACTCCGGACCGCATCATATCTGATGATAAGAATGGTGAGTTCCTATATCCAAAGGTTGATAAAGGTATTTGGGCCATTACAAGCGATGAACGGCTAGGAACAACATATTTTATTGGTACAAGATTTTCCAGTCAAACAGACCGTGAATATACTGTCGGGTATATACGAGTTAACAAGTCCTCAGATTTAAGCCTTACTAGAGAGTCTTTAATGGCTAATTATGTATTGCCATCAATGCAAAGTATAGATGGTTTGGATGCTTATAGTCATAGTGAAAGCTGGGCTAATTTAATATATAAGGTGCCTAATTCTGCAAAATTGGATAGTGATATAGTTAAGTTTGGTAGCTTTGATAGAAAAATTTATAGAGATCAAAATTTAATTATATTTGTAGATAAAACTAAGAATGTGTATCCAAAGGATGATTTTTATAATTTTAAAGGTGTTATTAGTAATTTTGAGAACTCTAGATATACGCCATATGCGCCTGATGATAGACCTATACAATATGCCACTGTATGGAATAATGGACGTCCATGTCTTTTAATTGATCAATATAATCCAAATAAATTATCTGTATTATCTCAGGCCTACTTTGATAAAATGCATTTGTATTATATTACTATCGAGTACATTGATGGGAAAGCTCCATATACACATATGCAATTACGTAATATGATAGAATACTTAGATTTTAAAAATTTAAATGAATATATTAAAAAAACAGCATGGCTTAATGGCAAAGTTCCTGAAACATTGAAATAGTAGAATAGTTAAGAGGTTCCTTTTATCACCTTTGTGATAGTAGGAACCTCTTTTGTTATCATTTTATTACTACATAAGTACATTACAATATACAAAATATAGTTAGTGTGTATTGAGGAGAGCTTATGTTTAGAAAATCTTTGTTATTTGGTGGTCTGATTGCTGTGTTGTGTTTGAGTGGTTGCAGCAATGCTAATGAGTTGCCTGGGTATAATGCAAAAGTTAAGCATTCTAGTGCTGATTTTTATAAGAATGATTTGATGGATAGTATTCTTAATGAACGAATCTATAATGCTACTAGTGTTGCGGAGGTTAGTGATGCGGCTAGATTACTATATCGTGTTGATGAGATGAATACTGAGCAGCGTAGAAATTTAAACTATTCTATGTGGCGTGCCCAATATAATGCTGTAACCGAAGTACATGTGCATACTGATAAGGGCGGGCTTTCCTATACACTGCCGTTTCCAGCTTTCAAAGGTGGCACACAATCTGTCCCTATTCCGGATGTGAAAGATACTAATACACTTGTGTATACATTTAACCATCCTTTTATTTATACTAGTTTATTTGTGGATAATCATCCGTATGAGCAAAGTGCTCAGTATTTGGGCAAACCCTATAATGAATTAAAGCAAGGCTATGTGCGTTCTGCATTGCAGGAAAAATGGTCACATATGAATCAAGATCAGTTTGATATATCCAGTATTGATGGTAGTACTTTCAAAGGGGAAAGGGTTATTAATGGCCGTTGGAGTACCATGAAAACTAAAGGCAATCCTACCTTTGTGGCAAATGATATTTCTTTTGCCTTAAATAATGAGCCTGATACGCAATATGTACTTACCTTGATGGTTAGAGAAGATGGCGAGCGCGGTATTGGCAAACGGGGCATCGAGGACATTATCGCTAATTACATTGTGCCTAATATTACTTCATTAGATCGGTTAAATAAGGATAGTCATTTTGAAAGCTTTAATAACTATAATTATCGGGTATTAAATGATGCCGTTGAGGAAGCATCCGGTAATGAGCATATTAAAATATATAAGGATCCTACAGGTATTTCGCAGATGATAGAAGTATATCCTGTTGAGCATAAGGGGGAAATCTGGGCTAATCTTGTTGACATTGTCACAATCTCTGAAGCACAGTTAAAAACTAGAAAGAATATGCGTAGTGGTAGCCATACGTATATATGGAATGATGGTGTTCCTGGCGTGTTGGTAACATTTGAATATGAAGATGGTATTAGTGAGTGGCGCTTTAGCACGCAAGATACAAAAAAACTTAATATACATACACTCCATTATAACTATCATAAGAATCTAAAATCT